>Ga0209033_1000085_pt1 | contig 43440 bp, 38 predicted proteins | sample LauGreFa1BDMLBDN_2_FD_188218 | JGI IMG/M metagenome (GOLD analysis project Ga0209033, IMG submission 188218) | Freshwater lake microbial communities from Lake Michigan, USA - Fa13.BD.MLB.DN (SPAdes) (version 2) | ecosystem: Environmental > Aquatic > Freshwater > Lake | place: Lake Michigan, USA...
GAATGGCGGCTTCTGGACGTTAAACGCCCAATAAGCGATGTTCAGACCGGACTGGTTGATCACGTTCAGTGCCGGATCCTTCTTCATTTCCTCAAGATCGGCCGGGCGTGGCGCTATCATGAAATGACACTCGCCCGCACGAAGCTTGGCGAGACGGGCGGTCGGATCAGGTGTAATTGCGAAAACGAGATCGTCAACAAGCGCCTTTTCACCCCAATAATCCTTGTTCGCCTTAAAGCGGATTGCCGCATCTTTCTGATAGGCAACGAAGGAGAACGGGCCCGTTCCGACCGGAATCTGGTCAAACTGCTCAGGCTTGCCGGCCTTCAGCAGGGTATCGGCGTATTCGGCCGAACCAATTGCGGCAAAGTCCATCGCCAGATTGGCGAGGATCGGCATATTCGGCTCGTTGAGCTTCATGACGATCGTGGAATCGTCGGTTTTTTCAACCGAGGCGAGCAAAGCAGGCATATCCATGTCGTTGAAATAATCGTATTTGCCGCCGGATACCTTTGCGTAAGGATGATCTTCCTTCCACTGGCGATTGAACGACCACACCACGTCATCGGCGTTGAAATCACGGCTCGGCTTGAAATTATTCACGCCCGAATGGAACTTCACACCCTTGCGGAGCTTGAAGGTGATCGTCTTGCCTTCGTCCGAAACCGTCCAGCTTTCTGCAAGACCCGGAACAACCTTTGTCGATCCGCGCTCGAACTGCACCAGCTTGTCATAAACAGGACGTGCGGCATCAAAGCTGGTGCCCGTCGTGTTGATTGCCGGGGTAAAATTTTCTGGTGAACCTTCCGAGCAATAGACCAGAGTCTTTGCCGACGCTGCCGAAATACTCAGCAGCATTGCTGCGGCACCAATGCCTGCAGCCCATTTCAATCGTGTTTTCATCATGGGTTATCCCTTGTTTATAATTGTCCCGATCCTAACGGATCAGTCACCCTTCACTTGGCGGAGATATTAACGAACGCCTTTTTTTATTTTTTTGCAAGTTCGGACAAATAGGACTTTAGTTGGAGAGAATTTTCAACTGTCCATCTTGAGCGCGGCAATGAAAGCTTCTTGCGGAATTTCCACGCGCCCGAACTGGCGCATCCGCTTTTTGCCTTCTTTCTGCTTGTCGAGCAGTTTGCGCTTGCGGCTGATATCGCCGCCATAGCACTTCGCCGTAACATCCTTGCGCAAGGCCGAGATCGTCTCGCGTGCAATGATTTTTCCGCCAATCGCCGCCTGAATGGGGATCTGGAAGAGATGCTGCGGGATAAGCTCCTTCAGCTTCTCGCACATGGCCCGCCCGCGCATTTCGGCGCGGGTGCGGTGAACCAGCATTGAGAGCGCATCCACCGGCTCGGCATTGACGAGAATCGACATGCGCACGAGATCGCCCGCACGATAATCAGTGATCGCATAATCGAAACTGGCATATCCTTTGGAAATGGATTTCAGCCGGTCATAAAAATCGAACACGACTTCGTTGAGCGGCAAATCATAGACGACCATGGCGCGTTTGCCGACATAGTTCAGATCAACCTGCGAGCCGCGGCGGTCCTGACACAGCTTCAAGATGCCGCCGAGATATTCATCCGGCGTGAGAATTGTCGCGCGGATCCACGGCTCCTCGATCTCCAATATCTTCATGATATCCGGCATATCCGCCGGATTATGCAATTCGACGTCCTCGCCATCGCGCAGTTTGAGCTTGTAGATCACGCTTGGCGCAGTGGCGATCAGATCGAGATTGAACTCGCGCTCGAGGCGTTCCTGGATGATTTCGAGATGGAGAAGGCCCAGAAAGCCGCAACGGAACCCGAAGCCCAAGGCCGCCGATGATTCCATTTCATAGGAAAAACTTGCATCATTGAGTCTCAGGCGTCCCATCGCCGCCCGCAAATCCTCGAATTGCGCGGCATCAACGGGAAACAGGCCGCAAAAAACGACGGGTTGTGCCGGTTTGAAGCCCGGTAATGCACCGTCGCAGGGTTTGCGCGTTTCGGTAATCGTATCTCCGACGCGGGTATCGGCAACTTGCTTGATCTGCGCCGTGATGAAGCCGATCTCGCCGGGCCCGAGCTGACCCACATCATTCATTTTTGGCGTAAACACGCCAATTTTTTCGACATGATAACGGGCATTCGTGCCCATCATCGTGATATCCATACCCTTTTTGAGCACGCCATCCAGAATGCGCACGAGGACGACAACGCCGAGATAGGGATCATACCAGCTATCAACCAGCAACGCCTTCAGCGGCGCTGTCTCATCGCCCTTTGGCGGCGGCAGACGTGTGACAATAGCTTCAAGCACGCCTTCAATATTCAAGCCTGTCTTGGCGGAAATCGGCACCGCGTCCGAGGCATCAAGCCCGATCACTTCCTCGATCTGTTCCTTGACCCGGTCAGGTTCGGCGGCAGGAAGATCGACCTTGTTCAGAACCGGCACGATTTCATGCCCGGCATCGAGCGCGTGATAGACATTCGCCAAAGTCTGCGCTTCAACGCCCTGCGAGGCGTCAACGACAAGCAAGGAGCCTTCGCATGCAGCCAGCGACCGCGAGACCTCATAGGCGAAGTCGACATGGCCGGGCGTATCCATCAGATTGAGGATATAGGTTTTGCCGTCCTTGGCCAAATAGGAAAGCCGCACGGTTTGCGCCTTGATCGTGATGCCGCGCTCGCGCTCGATGTCCATCGAGTCGAGCACCTGCTCCACCATGTCGCGCGCCGCAACGGCACCCGTGTGCTGAATCAGCCGGTCGGCAAGCGTCGATTTGCCATGGTCGATATGGGCAACGATGGAAAAATTACGGATATTGTCAAAAGCATGCTGTGTCATGGATGCGGGAATAGCAGCAAGAGCGACGTTTTCCAAGCGGCAAGGGCATTATTTGCCCCTGATCATTCAGGTTTCCGATTTCGCTTTTTTCACGGGAGGGCGATAGACTGGAAATCGACGTCACATCTATTGATTCGCGTAGCCGCATTTGACCCTTCTTGTCTTCCTTTCAGCGCTTCTCAGCGCCATGACCCATGCGGGCTGGAACGCGGCAGCGCGCTCGCGGGATGATCCAAGCGGCGCAATCACTGCAACGGTTGTCATGGCGGGCGTCGTCGCGATTCCTTTTGTGATCTGGCTTGGTCTGCCGCCTGTTTCGGCACTGCCATGGCTCTGCCTCGGCACAGCGGTGAATTTGATCAGCCTCAGACTGTTGATGACCACCTATCGCACCATGCCATTTGCGATGGGATATCCGATCTTTCGCGGTTCGATCCCGCTGGCGATTGTGGCGATGAATTTCGTCTTTCTGCCCGAGCAAGTCCCGCATTCTTTCGGACTCATCGGGATTATCCTGATTTCCGCCGGTGTGATGTTGCTCGCCCGCTCCGGACGTAAAATCGAAAATATCGGCATGAAGCCGCTTCTGCTTGCGATCAGCGGCGGCTTTTTTGCTGGCGCTTATGTGCTCACCGATGTCATGGGCATTCATGCTTCGGGTAATGCCATTGTTTACGGGTTGGCAGCGGCGATGATCAATTCGATTTCCATGCCGATCGTTTTGAAGCTCGAAGGCATGCCAGTCGGAGCGATGCTTCGAAAAAATCTCGCCTTCGGAACGCTGGCCGGCATTGTTTCCATGATCTCGTACGGCTTTTTTCTCTATTCCCTGACCTATGGCCCGGTGGGGCCTGTCTCGGCGATCCGGGAAACCAGCGTCATCTTCGCGCTTCTGATCGCGGTTGTGACGTTGAAAGAGCGCGTCGGGCCGATGCGGTGGCTCGCTTGCGCGCTCGGGTTCACGGGTGCGGCCTTATTGCGGCTTTATTGACGCTTTCTTCACTCAGCGTCCTTGTTCGAGCAATTTCGAGACGACCTTGGCCGTGTAATCCACCATCGGGATAACCCGCGCGTAATTCAGGCGGGTCGGGCCGATCACGCCCAGAACGCCGACGATTTTTTGATTTGAATCGCGAAACGGCGCGGCGATCAGCGAGGAGCCGGACAGCGAGAAGAGTTTGTTCTCTGAGCCGATATAGATCCTGACACCCTCGCTGGTTTCCGCCCGCGACAACAGGTCGATCACGTCTTTCTGGGTTTCGAGATCCGACAGCAAGAGCCTGATCCGCTCGAGATCCTCGGCGGCGTTCAAATCCTCGAGCAGATTGGCCTGTCCGCGAACGATCAATTGCCGTCCGTCCGGGTCGCCTGCCCATCCTGCGAGGCCCGCCGCAACGAGACCGGCCGTCAAACCATCCAGCTGTTTTTCCGCGTCAAGGCGGGCGGCTTCAAGCTCGTTCCGGACATCCGCCATTGTCTTGCCGCGAATCCGTTCGGACAGGTAATTCGAGGCCTCGACCAGCGCCGAGGCGGGCAGGCCCGAGGGGAGTTCAACGATCCGGTTTTCGATCGAGCCGTCTTCCGACACAAGAACGGCGAGGGCGCGTGTCTTCTCGATGCGGACGAATTCGATATGCTTGAGCGGCGTGCTCGCCTTTGTCGTGACAACGACGCCCGCACCGCGCGAGAGGCCTGACAGCAGGCTCGTCGCCTCTGTCAAAAGGCTTTCCGTCGTCTTTTGTTGCCCTGACGCCCGCACTTCGGCCTCAATTCTTGAGCGGTCATCTTTTGACACATCGCCGATTTCCATCAGCGCATCGACAAAAAACCGGAGCCCGCTTTGCGTCGGCAAGCGACCCGCGCTGGTATGCGGCGCGAAAATCAAGCCGGCGCTCTCAAGGTCGGACATGACATTTCTGACCGAGGCCGGCGACAGCGCCATCGGCAGCAGGCGCGACAAATTGCGCGAACCCACGGGCTCGCCTGTCGCGAGATAGGATTCGACAATCCGCTTAAAAATTTCCCGGGAACGGCTATTCAGATCAATCACGGATTTACCTTGATCAGCAATCATTTGGTTACCTCACCAAGCGGATTACTAACACATTGCAACAGCACCAAGCAGCTATTCTGCGCTGTCGCTTTCGCTTGATCAAGACTGAAACGCTTGCGGGAACTCCGGAGGCCGCATAGAAGTCGGCAGATCGAAATTGGAACCATCAAACATGCGTCCGTCAAACCGTGCTCCCGCCGAAATGCGTAAAGTCAGCCTCGAGCGTAACGTCGCCCGCTACGCCGAAGGCTCCTGCCTCGTCAAATTCGGCGAAACCCATGTCCTGTGCACGGCCTCGGTCGAAGAAAAGGCACCGGCATGGCTTCGCGGATCAGGCAAGGGCTGGGTGACGGCAGAATATGCGATGTTGCCACGGGCAACAGTGGAACGGACGCGGCGCGAAAGCACGTCGGGCAAGCAATCCGGCCGCACGCAGGAAATCCAGCGCCTGATCGGCCGCTCGCTGCGTGCCGTCGTTGATCTCACCCAGATGAGCGAACGGCAGATTACAATTGATTGTGACGTGATTCAGGCCGATGGCGGAACCCGCACGGCGGCGATCACCGGCGCATGGGTCGCGCTGCATGATTGCATCGCATGGATGAAAGCGCGCTCGATCATCACGGGGAACCCGCTCAAGGATCACCTTGCCGCCGTCTCCTGCGGGATTTATGAGGGCAATCCGGTTCTTGATCTCGACTACCGCGAAGACTCTGCGGCTGAAACAGACGCCAATTTTGTGATAACAGGGACCGGAGGGCTGGTCGAAGTTCAAGGGACAGCAGAGGGAAAGCCGTTCAGCGAGGCTGAACTCATGGAACTGCTCAAACTGGCGCGCAACGGTGTGACGCAATTGGTTGCGCTGCAAAAATCCGTTATTCTGTGAAAGGATCAGCAATGACGGATCGGCGTCTGTCCGGCAAAGTCGTCATCGCGACGCATAATTCGGGGAAACTCCACGAAATGCGCGAACTGCTCGCGCCTTACGGTATTGAGGCGGTCTCCGCGGGTGAACTTCACCTGGCGGAACCGGACGAAACCGGCTCTACCTTCATCGCCAATGCCTATATCAAGGCAAAAGCGGCTTGCGACGCCTCGGGTCTTCCTGCGTTTTCTGATGATTCCGGCCTGTGCGTTGAAGCGCTCAATGGCGATCCGGGGATTTATTCGGCGCGATGGGCCGGTCCGGAGAAGGATTTTTCGGCGGCAATGGCAAAGATCGAAGCGGAGCTTGCGAAGAAAGAAGCGAAAGAGCCGTCTCAAAGGCGGGCCCATTTCATTTCCGCGCTGTCGATCGTATGGCCGGATGGCGAACAGATCGAGGTTGAAGGCCGTGTCGATGGCACGCTTGTCTGGCCGCCCCGTGGTGATGCCGGTTTCGGATATGACCCCATGTTCCTGCCGGATGGCCATTCCCGCACATTCGGCGAGATGACCTCGATTGAGAAACACGGTTTGCCACCGCTTGGGCTTGGTCTCTCGCATCGCGCCCGTGCGTTTACGATGTTGGCCAAACTTTGCCTCGCACCGTGACCGCAAACCCGTCAGAAACCGGAATTCAACCGCCTTTCGATGCCGGCTTCGGGGTCTATGTGCACTGGCCCTTCTGTGCCTCGAAATGCCCTTATTGCGATTTCAATTCGCATGTCCGGCATCACAGGATTGACGAAGCGCGCTATTTGGCGGCCTTCAAACAGGAACTTGCGGCGCAGGCGGCAATGGCTCCGGGGCGGACCGTTGGCAGTATCTTCTTCGGGGGCGGCACGCCGTCGCTGATGCAACCCTCGACTGTCGGTGCGATCCTCGACATCATCGCGGGGCTTTGGCCAATCCATGATTCCGTTGAAGTCACACTCGAAGCGAACCCGACAAGTGTCGAGGCAGAGCGGTTGCGCGGGTATCGCGCTGCCGGCGTCAATCGCGTTTCGCTCGGCATTCAGGCGATGAACGACCCCGATTTGCGCGCACTCGGCCGTCTCCATTCGGCTGACGAAGCACGAACTGCCATTGCAGCGGCAGCCTCGATTTTTGACCGCTATTCGTTTGATCTGATCTATGCGCGGCCCGATCAAGACCCGAAGGCATGGGCTGCGGAATTGGCGCAGGCCATCAGCCTTTCAGCCGAACATTTATCGCTCTACCAGCTCACGATTGAACCGGGCACGGTTTTCGAGCGTCTGCGGGATGCAGGCAAACTCGTGCCACTCGATGATGAACGTGCCCGGATCCTGTTTGATACAACGCGCGAAACCTGTGACCGTTTCGGCCTGCCAGCCTACGAAATTTCAAATCATGCCCGTCCCGGCGCGGAATGCCGCCATAATCTACTCTATTGGCGCTATGGCGAATATGCCGGTGTCGGGCCCGGTGCCCATGCCCGGCTTTTGACGCAGAAAGGCCGGATGGCGCTTTCGACCGAACGTCATCCGGAAAAATGGCTCGAACACGTTGAGGCGCACGGGCACGCCTTTATCGATGAGGAGATGCTGAGCGCGGAAGCCCAAGGCGACGAATTTCTCCTCATGGGCCTGCGCCTGAGCGAGGGCATTCTCCCGCAGCGATTTGAAGTGCTGTCCGGTCGCCCCCTTGGTCAATCGTCCATCGCCTCGCTGATCGAAGGTGGCTTTCTCGAAGAGATCGCTACAGGAGCTCTGCGGGCGACAGTAGCAGGTGTTCCGGTGTTGAATTCAGTCGTTCGTAATCTGGCGGCGTAAAATTTACCTGCGCCAGCCCTAAAACGTCTTCGGGGGCGCATCGATCCGGACGGCGTTGCCCTTTTCGACTTTCATCATCGCCAAGGCGCGTTGGTTGGTGCCGTCCTTGAGCAGCCGGAACAATCCGTCCGTCCCGATCACACCATCGGAAATGGTCAGATTTTCCTCGGTGAACGCCGAAGGTCCCAATCGCGCATTTAGCGCGTTTGCCAAAAACACCGCGTCATAGACAAGCGTTGCAATCCGCACAGGATCTGCACCAAAACGCGCCTGATACCGTGCTGAAAAACCCGCAAAGCCGGTTTTATCCGGCATCGCGAACCAGCCATTATTGAAAGAGGATTGGGCCAGAACGCGCGGATCGTCCCATGCACTGGTGCCGATCAGCTGTACTTTTTTGCCATCAATGCCCGCTTTCAACAAAGCCTGCGCCATAGCGGCAATGCCGTCACCGTTTTCGGGCACAAAGAGCGTATCAAACTGCCCCGCAACGCCGCCCACTCTCTTGGCAGCCGCTGACAGGGTTTCGGCGGTGTACCGCTCAATGGCAATAATTTTCATCGCCCGCCGCGCCGCCGCATTTTGCAACGCTGCATTCACGGCAGAGCCGTAAACCGTCTCGGGTATCAGCGCCGCAATCGCCTTTTTGCCCTGTGCAGCCGCATAATCAAGCGCACGCTCAACATCGCCCTGGGGCATGAAGCTGATCAGATAGACTCCTGGAGCCGCGACGCCCGCATCTGTTGACAATGCCAGCATCGGCTTTCCTGCCGCCTTCGCAATCGGACCCGCAGCCTGAACCGATGTCGCAAGAAGCGGCCCGATCATCGCAGAGGCTCCCTCGGCGAGCGCCTCTTTCACTGCAATTCTCGCCCCCTCCGGCGTCCCCTTGTCGTCCTTGAAAATGAGATCGACAGTCGCGCCCTTATATTCCGCGGTCGCCATCTCTGCAGCGTTTTTGAGCGATAGCCCTGCAACGCCCGTTGTGCCTGCTGCCGACAGCGGAAGAATCAAGGCAATTTTTGTTCGCTCCGAAGCTGACGGCACCGGGAGTGGTTCCGCCACAACCCCGTCGGCAGGCGCAATGTCCGTCACAATATCGTTCTGGTTTGTTGTTCCGGGCGCGGCTGCAGAGGGGTCGGGGAATGTCGGCACCGCTTCTACAGGTCGCGACGCGCCGCCGATCCGATTGGAGCCCACACATCCGGCAAGTGCAGCAGCAAGAATGACCGCGCAGAGTATCCGTGAAAACAGTTTCATCGAGCCAAATGAATGATAGGACGGAATATTAGGCATAAATTGGCTCCCGAAAAACGATTCCCGCCGTGGCATCACAACTTAGAACACCTTATAGTAAGGGTTAAAATAGGCGCAATCGTGACTCGGCACGTTTTTTAGTTTTCATCGGTCAAGAAGCCTTCTCATGGCAGGAATTCAGAAACGCATGACTAACCCTTCCGGCGGATCTTCATTCACTGCGTTCGGCATCAAAGCGGAAGCCCAGTCAATCGCGCCGGGCTTGCACGTGGTTGCGACGCCGATCGGCAATCTCGGTGACATCACCTTCCGCGCACTCGGAACCTTGGCAGCGGCAAAAGCAGTGCTCGCTGAAGATACGCGGGTGAGCCGCCGTCTTTTGGCGCATTACGGTATCACCACGCCGATGATTGCCTATCACGAGCATAATGCCGCGGAAATGCGCCCGAAAATACTCGCCCGACTTGCTGCCGGCGAGGCGCTTGCGCTTATTTCAGATGCGGGCACTCCGCTCGTGTCCGATCCCGGCTACAAGCTGGTTGAAGCTGCGATCGAGGAAGGGTTTCACGTCACGTCCCTTCCGGGCCCGTCAGCGGTTCTTGCGGCGCTTGTTGTTTCGGGATTGCCGACAGACCGATTCTTTTTCGAAGGCTTTCTGCCGCCAAAATCATCTGCCCGTCAGGAGAGATTGTCTGCTCTTGCCGCAATCCCCGGAACATTGGTGTTTTTCGAGTCACCCCGCCGCGTTGCCGCCATGCTGGCCGATGCTGCAGCCATTCTCGGCAATCGGTCCGCAGCGGTCGCGCGCGAATTGACAAAATTCTACGAGACCGTACGCCGCGGCACCCTGAATTCGCTCTCGGATGCTTATGGTTCCGAAGATACGCCCAAAGGTGAAATTGTCGTGCTCATCGGCCCGCCTGTAGCCGCGCCCGTCGACGCAGACGATGACATCAACCTCGACCGTCTGCTAACCCGCCATCTCGGCACCTTGTCGATCAAGGATGCTGCATCTGTTGTTGCCGAGGAAACAGGCCTGCCGCGTCGCCGGGTCTATGCGCGGGCCATTGCCCTGTCGCGGATCGAGGATGGCTGATGGCACGACCGGATGTCTCACGACGGCGAAAAGCCTACCGGCTCGGTTTTCTGGCCGAATGGATTGCAGCGGGATTTCTCCTGATAAAGGGATACCGCATTCTCGCCCTGCGCTATTCGGCCCATAGCGGCGAGATTGATATCATCGCGATGCGGCGCGATGTTGTGGCCTTTGTCGAGGTCAAAGCGCGCGCGCATCGCGAGGCAGGTTTGATGGCAATCAGCCAGGAAAAACAACGCCGTTTCGCGCGCGCCGTGCATCATTGGATCGGACGAAACCCGTGGTCGATGAGCCGGACATTGCGCTGCGATGCCATCATTGTCCTTCCCATGCGCCTCCCGTATCATCTCGAGGATGCATTTCAGCTCTCAATGGCTTAGAGAGCAGTGAACTTTGTGAGACAGGACAGCGCCGTGAAGCATTTATCTGTAGCGGTCCAGATGGACCCGATCGAAGCCATCAACATCACAGGCGATTCGACCTTCGCCCTGATGCTTGAAGCGCAAGCCCGCGGTCATGCGCTGTTCTATTACACGCCACACACGCTTTCGATGCGTGATGGCATTGTCAGTGCCGTTGTCAGGAGCGTTGTTGTCCGCGATGTCAAAGGCGACCATTGCACGCTTGGGGAACCGGAACGCCGCGATCTCTCAATGATGAATGTTGTCTTGCTGCGTCAAGACCCGCCCTTTGATTTGTCCTATATTACAACAACCCATCTTCTCGAGCGGATCCATCCCAAAACGCTCGTCGTCAACAATCCTGCCTCCGTCCGTGATGCACCGGAGAAGATTTTCGTCACCGAATTCCCGGATTTGATGCCGCCGACGCTGATTTCCCGCGACCGCGACGAGATCGAGTCGTTCCGCAAAGAGCATGGCGATGTTGTCATGAAGCCGCTCTATGGCAATGGCGGCGCGGCCGTGTTCAAAGTCGCTGAAAAAGACCCGAATTTTGGCTCACTCTTCGATTTGTTTTCCGTGACCTTCCGCGAGCAATGGGTCATCCAGAAATTCCTGCCCAAAGTTGTCGACGGCGACAAGCGGATCATTCTCGTGGATGGTGATGCCCTCGGAGCTGTCAATCGTGTTCCGGCCGAAAACGATATCCGGGCGAATATGGTACGCGGTGGTGCCGCGCGCGAAACCGATCTGACGCCCCGGGAGCGCGAAATCTGCGCTCGTTTGCGCCCGTTTCTCAAGGAGCGCGGGCTTATTTTCACCGGTATCGACGTAATTGATGGCAATTTGACGGAAATCAACGTGACGTCGCCAACGGGCTTGCGCGCGATCAAACGCCTAGGCGGCCCTGATCTGGCCGCTGCACTCTGGGATGTGATCGAGAAAAAAACCAGCTAAAAGAGCTCGCTGTCCGCCTCTGCTCAAAGCGCGCGCTGGAACTTGATCTCGCCCATCTGGCCACGCAAAATCAGAAATCCGTCTTTTTCTTCCCATTGTGCCGATGTCCGGATGCCAAGCAGAAAATTCTTCTCTCTTTCCATCAGCACCTTGTCGCAAGCCTTGCGGGTCACGGCAACGGGGCCGACCGCAAAGCCCTGTCGTGCCATAGGATAGGCCGTCGCCGAATAGGTGTTGCAGCCGCCAAAGCCTCGCATTCTGAACTGCTTGTCAAGCTGCATGGTGGGCACGTCGCCCGATGCCGCCTTGCCACCCATGGTGACAACCTTCCAGTTCACATTCACCGGAAATTGCTTCGGCTGCATGGGTGCCAGAATACCCGGCGCCTTCTTGGCGGGTTGCTCCGCAACGGTCTGGGCCAACATGGGCTGCATGGTTACAAGAAGAGCGAAACAAGCAACAATAAAAGGCCTTACCATAAGAACCGCTCCTTTGAAATCATTGACCTGCTATAAAGGCGCTTGCCTGATCAGGCAATCCGGGTACCCCCGCCCGCAAGAGATTACATCATGCGCCTATGGCAGAAAAAAGTTTTTTGATCAGGGGATTGGCTGGCGCAAAAATATATGTGATCTCGCTCACCGAAACGCGATCCGACCCCTCGGTCATCAGCCATTCAGCCAAACGATACACCTTGGATTGGGCGCACTGGAACGAAAGCAAGCCCGCCTCGCGGCGGACAAGAACCGCTTCATACCGCTCTGCTGCCTGAGTGATCAGACCTTCAGGAATGACTGCAAACCGGGCATTGACCTCACGGTGGGTCCGCGCCTCTTCCTCGGCTGCGATCCGCGACAGGATTGAACTGACAGCGTTCCGGGCATGGCCCGTCCATGGGGCGGCAAGCGATGCAACGAGGTTGGCCTCGCTGCGAAGGATCACGCCGTCATCGAGAATCTTGAGTGCATTGGCGGCCAATGTCGCGCCTGTTGTTGTAATATCGACGATAAGCTCGGCAGTGCCGGCTGCTGGCGCGCCCTCGGTCGCACCAAGGCTTTCGACAATCCGGTAGTCGGAAATACCGTGTTGCGCAAAAAACTGCCGGGTCAACGTCACATATTTCGTGGCAACCCGCAGCTTTCGGCCATGCCTTGTGCGAAACGACGAGGCCACATCCTCGAGGTCGGCCATGTTTCTGACGTCAATCCACGCCTGTGGAACCGCAACGACGACATTGGCTTGCCCGAAGCCGAGCGGCGTCAGAAGTGCGAGGCGCTTTTCCGCTTCCGGGATCGACTCCCGGATGAGATCTTCTCCGGTGATGCCTAAATGTGCTCCGCCGACAGACAATTCGCGCGCAATCTCGGACGCGGAAAGAAACAGGATATCGACGCCATCAATTCCCGCCAGCGACCCGCGATAGTCCCGCGCTCCCCGCGATTGGGTCAATGTCAAACCGGCCCGGGCGAAAAATGCTGCCGCATTCTCCTGGAGCCGGCCCTTTGATGGAACAGCGATGACGAGTGGCTCGGTGCGTTCAGTGCTGGAGCTCATATGGTTACACCCGCAAGGCGATCAATGAAAATGGCGCACCCGACTGCCGGAATAGGTTCTGCCGCACCAAGCGACTGTAACAAACGATCATACCGTCCGCCCCCGACAATTGGCTTTGACTCTGGAAGCCCCGCGTTCCTTACCTCGAACACAGCGCCCGTGTAATAATCGAGATTACGGCCAAATCGCGTCGAGAATGTCAAATCTTGAGGTTTTATCCCCCGGGCGGCAATAAATCCGATCCGCGTATCGTAGGCGTCAAGCACAGGGTCCAGTTTCAAATCCGCATCATCGCTTAAGGTTCGTAAATCGGTCGAAACATCGTCGGGTGGTCCCTCAATATCGCAATAGCGTGCAAGAATCGTCCTGGCCTCTTTCGTCAACGACCCTGCTGTCTCATTCGACGCCTGGCTGAGAAACCGTTCGGCAATCTCGGCGGCACTTCGCCCGCCAACCGATGAAATTCCTGCTATCTTCAGGAGATCTTCAACAAACGCCCTTGCCGCCCTCGGATCCTGACCTTCCAACGTGCCGAGCAAGCCTGCGTGTTGACTGGTCGGCGGAACAAAATCGGCAAGTTCATCGAGCGTCTCGCGCGTCAAAATTCCTTTAGCAAACGCCCGTTTCAATTTTCTGACCCATAAGGGGGCCAATCCCAAGGCATTCAGCAACGCGTTGAAAAGCCCTGTATCGCCAAGGCGGACATCAACAGCTCCGGCATCGGCTGATTGGAGGGCTTCAAGCGCCCGCGCAAGAATCTCTGCATCCGCCGCTTCCCGATCCGACCGGCCGAATGATTCAATTCCTGCTTGAATGAATTCCGAGCTTTCACCGGGGCGCGCCCTGAAAACAGGCCCTGAATAACAATAGGAATGCGGCTTTCCTGCAGATAACGAGTCGAGATAAAGACGGGCGACGGGAATCGTGAACTCCGGCCGCAACGTCAATTCACGTCCTTCGGAATCTGTCGTCAAGAACAGTCGCTGGCGTATCTCCTCGCCCGAAAGATCAAGAAAAATATCAGCCGGCTGCAGAATAGCCGGATCAGTCCGGACAAATCCCGACAATTCAAACACTGATAAAATTCGCTCGGCCGCGTATTGGAACTTCACCGCTTCATCCTTCTGAGGAAGCTGCTTTTAGCAGGAGAAGTGTCATCGCGCGATGATAAATTTTTCACTGCCCGGACCGGATGACTTCATTCAGAAGCGAAAGGAAAAGACATCTTCCGAGACCTTTCGGCCGTCACGTTCAATGATGTAGGAGGCCTCATAAACACCCGCAATCCAGCCATCCCCGGGTTTACGGTATCCGACATACAGCATTTGCTGTGCGAGCGGTTTGGTCAAGGGTTGGGCGACATTGTCCGCCAAGAGGGTCCCGTCCGGGTGCCTTAGCGATAATCGTTGAACATCACCCGCTTCAAGGCCAATAACGCGAACATAAGCTACAATCGCTCCCGACTCGGAGGTGGGATTCCGTCGGACAACAGACCCCGTTTCGATGTCGTTTGACTGGACAGGGCCATCCGAAAAACCTCTGTTAAGCACAACGCGGTTTCGGTAGGCGAGATTGGCCTGAATCTCGGGGCTCCAGAGCGACTCCGTCAATTTGCCGCACTGCCCCGGCTCCGCCAGTGGTGCAAACGGATCGACAATTTTTCCGTTCAATCGCACGCTCAAATGGAGATGAGGAAACTCTGTCTTGCCGGAAAGGCCGATCTCTCCAACAGGATCTCCCCGTTTCAATTTCTGGCCCGGTCGGACAGAAACGGAATTCAGCGCCAGATGACAATATTGCGTTTGCCAGTTGTTTCCGTGATCAATGACAATCGCATTGCCACATTCGCGCCCTGAAACCATTTGTGCGCCAAGCGAGCGGAAAGAAATATCCGGCTCCCCGTCACGAACCCTTAAAACAACGCCGTCCGCAACCGCCAGCACCGGAACGCCCGCCTGCTGTTCGACAAGCGAAAGCACGCGAAAATCGGTTCCCTCATGCCCGTCATAGGTCATGGCACGGCATTGGAAATCCTGCCTGCCAGGTCCGGGATCATGATCGACATAGTTTTGCACAAAACATGTCTTGCCGATCTCGCAGTCAACGGGAAGCGACAGTGAAAACGGCTCCTCCGCATTTCCATGCGTCACGAGGCCACCAAAAAGGACGAATAAAACTGAAAACAGGGTTTTGAGGTTCATCGCCGCGATATGTGTTTGAACTCCGTAAAAGTCGAGTCAAATGCCGAAATGAGGTAAGCAAATTCTCAATAATGAGTGCCGTGCCGCGACAGCACCTTGCGTACGGCGTCAATCATGCCGGTTTCCGGCACTGCAAACTGCGCTTCGGCCTGCTGCTTCAAATAGGCGTCACGATCCGGCGCCGAGGAGAGCGTTGCCCCCAGCACGAGATCCTTGATCAATACCTCACCTTTTTCCCGCTCGTCCGATCCCTGAATGACAACGCAGACGGAGCCACGCTTATCGGCATATTTCATCTGCGCCTTCATGCCCGAACCACCAAGATACAGTTCCGCCTTGATGCCCGCCTGCCGAAGGGTTGAAACAAGCTTTTGGTAATGCGCGATCTGGTCCTTATCCATCACAAGCACGACGACAGGGCCCTGCGCCTCGGCCTGTCCGCCGAGCTTGCCCAATACGGAGAGCGCCGAGAGCAAACGCGATACACCAACCGAAAAGCCCGTCGCAGGGACAGGTTCACCCCGAAAACGGGCGACCAAGCCGTCATACCGCCCGCCACCCGCCACCGAGCCAAAGCGCACGGGCTTGCCGTCATCGCCCTTCACTTCGAATGTGAGTTCAGCCTCGAAAACGGGGCCGGTGTAATATTCGAGACCACGGACGACGGAAGGGTCGATTACCACGCGTCCATCATCATATCCGCCAGCAGCAACAAGCGACCCGATATCGGCCAATTCGGCAACGCCTTCTGCACCAATCGCAGAGCTTGAAACCACCTTGGCGAGATTAGCCATTGTCGCTAGCGCCGTATCGGCTTTCGCAGACGTGAAGGCCAAAATGGTTTCGATGGCCTTGGCCTCAAGCCCCGCACCCTTGGTAAAATCGCCGCTCTCATCCTTTCGACCCGCCCCTAACAGGGCAGCCACACCTTCCGGTCCGAGACGGTCCAGCTTATCAATCGCGCGTAACACAATCAGCCGCCGCGCGGCATTCTCATCCCCCGCAAGCCCGATAGCCTCCATCACGCCATCGAGCACTTTGCGGTTATTCACCTTGATCACATAATCGCCGCGCTTGATGCCAACTGCTTCCAGCGTATCGGCCATCAGCATGCACATTTCGGCATCCGCCGAAATGCCTGGCGCACCCACCGTATCCGCATCAAACTGCATGAACTGCCGGAAGCGGCCCGGACCGGGCTTCTCATTGCGGAACACATAGCCATTGCGATAGGAGCGATATGGCTTCGGCAGCGCATCAAAATGCTCGGCGACATAGCGCGCCAAAGGTGCGGTCAAATCATAACGGAGCGACAGCCACTGGTCGTCATCATCCTGGAACGAAAACACGCCCTCATTCGGGCGATCCTGATCCGGCAGAAATTTGCCAAGTGCTTCAGTATACTCGATAAAAGGCGTCTCCACCGCCTCGAACCCGTAAAGCTCGAAGGTTGCGCGGATCTTCTCCAACATACCGCGCATGGCGGCGAGTTCGGCAGGCCCCCGATCCCCGAAGCCACGCGGCAGCCGCGCCTCCACCTTGCGGGGGGCAGTGTCCTTGGCAGTATCGACAGGAGACGTCATCGGGCGGGCCTTATTCTGATTAAACTGACACACCGCGTCCTAACGCAGAGCGACGTCAGCGGCAAGGGAGCTTGAACCCCCACCCCGAATAGACTAGTCTATAGATCAGTCGGAGAACACCATGGCAAACAACATCGAAATCGGTGCCTATGAGGCCAAAACCCACCTGCCCCGCCTGTTGCGCGAAGTCGCAGCGGGACAGAGCTTCACGATCACGCTTCGCGGGAAGCCGGTGGCAGAGTTGAAGCCTTCGTCTGAATCTGGAGTCGAGAACAAAAACGCGAAATTTGTTCATGCCATGCGGGAATTCAGAAAGCGGTCGGACTTGCCGTCGCTGACGGCCGAGCAAATCAAAGAAATGATTGAATATGGGCGGCGCTGATGGCGTTTGTGCTTGACGCATCGGTCACCATGCGATGGTTGACGAAAGACGGCACCATCGCAGACCTCGCCTATGCGAACTTTATCCTCGATAAATTCCTTGAGCCGAACATGCACGTTCATGTGCCCTCGCATTGGCCGCTCGAAATTACCAATGTGATGTTACGTTCGGAGCGGCGGGGTCTGATTGATGAAACCGCGTCAGAAAATTTTCTCGATACACTCAAGCTCGCACCCGTAATGGTCGATCTTGCAACAGGCGTGCACGCCTTTGATGAGACACTCGCAATCGCACGATACCATCGCCTCACCCCTTACGACGCGGCCTATCTCGAACTCGCTTTGCGCCTCTCCGCGCCACTTGCCACGCTCGACAAAGACCTTCGCCGGGCCGCCGAACAGGCAGGTGTTATCTTGGCGTAAAAAAGGCCGGGTTTCCCCGGCCTTCAATTCCAATCTTTAGCTCTAAACCGTCAAGCAACAGCGAGAATACATTTCTTCACTTTTTCGATCAGCTCGTCGATTTGGTTGTCCGAGATAATCAATGGCGGGGTCAACGCGATCGTATCGGCGGTGATCCGCAGCATGATACCATGCTCGCGGAAGCCGACATCCATCGCCTCATATGCCCGCCTGCCGACGCCATCGGGGATCGATGCCAGATCAATCGCGGCAACAAGCCCGATCGTCCGGATATCAAGCACATTCGGCAGGCCCTTGAGGCCCATCACGGCATCCATCCACCGCGACTCAACTGCTTTTGTCCGCTCGAACAGTTTTTCATCGCGATAGAGATCGAGCGTTGCCAGCGCAGCAGCTGCCGCAAGCGGATGGCCCGAATAGGTATAGCCGTGGAACAGCTCGATGGCATGGTCCGGGCCCTTCATGAAGGTATCATAGATGCCCTTCCGCGCGATCACACCACCCATCGGCACGGTGCCGGAATTCACCGCCTTGGCAAAGCAGATCATGTCCGGTGTCACGCCAAAGCGCTCGGCGGCAAAAGCATGGCCAAGACGGCCAAAGCCGGAGATCACTTCGTCGAATATCAATAGAATGCCATGCTTGTCGCAAATTTCACGAATCCGCTTCAAATAACCTTTTGGTGGCGGCAGCACGCCCGTAGATCCTGCCATCGGCTCGATGATGACGGCGGCAATGGTTGACGCATCATGCAGCGTCACAATCCGCTCGAGATCGTCCGCAAGATGCGCGCCCCATTCCGGCTCGCCCTTGGTAAAGGCCTGTTCCTGGCGGTTATAGGTATGCGGCATGTGATCAACACCGGTGAGCAGCCCGCCGAAGAATTTGCGGTTATTCACAATGCCGCCCACCGAAATGCCGCCAAAGCCCACGCCGTGATAGCCGCGCTCACGCCCGATCAACCGGGTTTTCTGGCCCTGACCGCGAACGTTCCAGTAGGCAAGCGCGATTTTCAGCGCCGTATCAACGGCCTCGGAGCCTGAATTCGAGAAGAACACATGGTCAAGATCGGCCGGTGCCATCGCCGCAATGCGGGATGCCAGAGCAAAAGCTGTCGGATGCCCGAACTGGAAGGCAGGCGAGAAATCAAGTTCCGCAGCCTGTTGCTGAATTGCCTCTACGATAGGTTGTCTGTTATGCCCGGCATTGCAGCACCATAACCCTGCGACAGCATCAAGGATTTGCTTGCCGTCTGGCGTGATATAGTGCATATCTTTCGCTCGCGAGATCATGCGTGGATTTTTTTTGAACGCACGGTTCGCGGTAAAGGGAAGCCACCACGCCTCCAGATCATTTGGCGACAAATCTCGACGTGTTTGATGGTCTTGAGCGAGCGACATGGAACTTCTCCTTTGATCGGGCGTTAGTATTATTCCGTATTCTTGAGCGTGCGTGATCCAATCATATCAGTCCAGTTAGATTTTTATAGGGGCAAGACCCTCTTTTTCGATGATCCAGTTGCCAAGGCTCCGAAAAGGCCTTGCAAACATCGAGGATAGTTCGGCCGGACACCCGGTTCGAGGATGGAGAAGATGAGGAACTTTCACGATATAGAAATCAAGAAAGACCTGGTGAGTCGGGAGGACGGATATAATGCGCTCGAGCGCGTTTTGACGTCTTCCGATTTCGCTACTTCTCCCCATTTGTCAGCTTTTCTCGCTTATTGTGTCCGCGAGACGCTCGAAGGCAGAGCATCTGCACTGAAGGCGTATAACGTGGCCACGAGCGTTCTCGGCCGCCCCCCCACTTTCGATCCTCAGGCCGATCCGATTGTCCGCGTCGAGGCCACGCGATTGCGTCGGGCTCTGGAGCGTCACTATAACGGGAGTGGCTCGGCGGAGCCGGTACAAATCGTGATGCCGCGCGGGGGCTATCAGATCAATTTTGTGCGAAGAGAAGCCACTAATTCTTCGGATAACCCGAAAACGGCTTCGGTCTTTGCTGTTTCCAATACCAGCAAACAGCCCCGTTTCCATTTGCGGTTTTTTCAGCGCCAGCCTTACTGGGCAATCCTTTTTGTGCTCTCTATCATCAGTGCCGGGTGGACATGGGGGGTCTTTCCGGATCGTTGGGCAGCAATCTATGCGTCCGGATCATCCAAGGAGTCCCTGCTCGCTCTTCATGTCGACCAAAAGGATTTGGCGCCACAGGCGCCCGAACCGACCAAAATGGCCCCAAAAATCGGCCGCAGTTTCCGCCTCGGTGGCGTGAAAGTCGGCACCTTCGCCGTCGAAGGCAATGCGTCAATGCCGTGGCATGTGGGTGCAAAAATATCGGAAGAGTTCACGGAAGCCTTGAGCCGGTTTGATGCCATATCAGTTTATGATTGGCGCTCACCGAGCCAACCAAACGACCCGGATATCTATGAATTGTCGGGTCGTGCCGTTGTAGATGGACCACAAACGAATACAATCAGCGTCAGAATTGTTCATATCGCAAGTCAACGCATGGTCTGGAGCAGGGATTACGGGCGGGTGTCGACCAGCCGGCCAGGTTCGTTCTGGCGGCAGGATGTGATCCGGGCGGTCGCCACAACAATTGCCTCGAATGACGGCGTCATCATTCGCGATTCAACGGCTATTTCTGCGATCGACGATCCGGCGACGGTTGCAAAATATTGCATCCTTCGCGCGACGGAAGTGCTTCGCCTTCCGGAGCAGGAGAGAGTAGCCTCGGCGCGTCAATGCATTGACGAGGCAATTAAAATCTATCCCGACTCGCCGAATTTGCTTGGACTCTCGGCCCGCCTACGTCTCGACCTGCCAAATGCCAGCGCGGAGGAGCTTCGGCTTGCGCTGAATGAAGCTCAACGCGCAAACACAGTAGCTCCCCAAAGCGCCTTGATCCTGAACATCTTGGCTGACGTGAATACTCGGCTCGGCTTGACGCAGCGCGCAAACGAACTTGGGAAGCTTGCCGTAGACCTGAATCCTTACGATGTGACCGTACTGGCTTCGCAGGCAGCGCGCCTCGCATCAATCGGCGACGAAAATGGTGCCATGGAACTCAGAAGCCAGATCGAGCCGGAATTCAAAGGGCCTGCTCTCATCAGCCAGCCCTGATCAATCAACCCTTGCTATCCTGCTGTTCATACGGATAGTTGGGGGGCTCAATTCTCTGTAAAAAATTATCCAGAGATCATTGCGCTCAGGAGTTTCCCGTCTTTGCCATCATCATCCGTTTTTCGCTCAGCTCGCTTCTGGAGCAGCTTGGTTTTCGTCATTATTTGCCTCGCGAGCGCATTTTATTGGATATTTGGCCGCGGTGAGCCCGTCTCAACAGTGCTTGCCGTTCGTGGCGATGCCGCAGAAGTTGTTTATGCAACAGGCGCGGTCGAGCCCGTTCGATGGGCCAAAGTGGTTCCCATTCAGAGAGCCCGACTTATCTATTTATGTGAATGCGAAGGAAAAGCCGTTCATGCGGGAGATATCCTTGCCCAGCAGGATGGCTCCCAGCAAAAGGCGCATCTGGACGAATTATTAGCACGTCATGATCAATTGGAGCGTGATGTTCAGCGCCTCAATAATCTTCTGGATCGGAATGCTGCTTCCGTTGCGGCGGTCGATCAGGCTGTGACGTCGATGAAGGAGATTGATGCACGGATTGTTGCAGCACAGGACGTGCTGAATGATCTCGTCCTCCGGTCCCCCATGGATGGTGTCGTTCTGCGGGAGGATTTTTCCGTGGGTGAAATCATCGGATCAGGCGATGTCGTATTCTGGGTGGGGCAACCCTCCCCCCTCCGCATTGTTGCCGATATCAACGAGGAGGATGTTGGTCGCATCAAAATCGATGATGTGGTCCTGCTTCGTCATGAAGGTTTTGGCGACGAATCGCTCTCGGCCAGCGTTAGTTCGATCACTCCGAAAGGTGATCCGGTCACCAAAACGTTCCGCGTCTACCTTGCTCTCCCCGAGACAACGCCCCTTCGGATCGGAATGAGCGTCGAGGCCAATATCATCATCAAGGAGAAGAAAAATGCCTTGCTCGTTCCGGCTGAGGCTTTGGTCGGTCAAAGCGTTTTTGTGATCGAAAATAGTCGCCTGTTGCGCCGTCCCATCACGACCGGAATACGGGGTACACGAATGGTTGAAGTTTTAACCGGTCTCGAAGTGGGCGATGAGATCATTTCACCGACGAAACCCGCCTTTACGGAAGGTCTGCGGGTTTTTCGAGCGGAAGCCACGAAACCATGAATCTAGTGCTTCACATCGCACTGACCCATGTCATTTCCCGGGTCCGGCAAACACTCGTGGGTGTGATGGGTATTGCGACAGGTGTTGGTTGTTCCATCATGATGGCCGGGCTTATGGAGGGCTCCCAGATCGATTTCATCCGGCAGCTTGTGGACTCAATACCGCATGTTTCAGTGAGCGACGAGAAACGCGACCCGTCGGTCCAGCCCTCCGAACGACACTTTGCCAGCGTCCAATTTCATAATCTCTCGAGCGAAACGGAGCGCCGGGGATTTAAAAACCCTTACGCTGTTCTCGCTGATCTGGAAGAGTGGCTACCCGGCGCAGTGACCCCCTCGGTGCAGACCAAAGCACTACTCCGTTCAGGGACACGGGATACGGCGGCATCCCTCATCGGAATTGATCCCCACCGCGAAGCCCACGTCTCGAAACTTGCGACCCAAATGAAAGCAGGGACGCTCGATTCACTCTTCAAGGCTTCAAACGCGGTGATCCTCGGTGATACCCTCGCGGAACGACTTGGAGTTGGTGTGGGAAGCAGCATCACACTGATGGCAACCAGTGGCGCGCCGATCCTCGCCCGGATTGTTGGTCTGTCCCACTCCGGCATTCGTCAGATCGATGACAATCAAGCCGTCACACTCATCAAAACAGCACAGGTACTGGCTGGCAAAACGGCGCTTCTCAACGAATTTCGTATTCGTGTCGATGACGTGATGTCATCGCGGGACATTGCTGCCCGGGTGGAAAAGCAAACCGGGTACAAAGCGGTTTCATGGCAGGAAGCTCACGAGGACATTCTGTCCGCGTTCCAGATCCGTAATGTGATCATGTTTATGGTGGTCGGCGCCATATTGCTGGTCGCCTCGTTCGGAACCTACAATATCATCTCGACCATCACCCATGAAAAAGCCCGCGATATCGCGATTATGAAATCGCTCGGTCTCCGCGAGCAGACAGTGCGTCGCATTTTTGTTCTCGAATCCGCGATTATCGGGGTGATTGGTATCTTTTTCGGGTGGCTGCTGGGCTATGCCCTTTGCATCATCATGGGCTTGATTGAATTCAAAAGCTTCATGACCGATATGACGCATCTCCCGATCCTCTATTCGCCTCGTCATTATGCCATCGCCGGTGGTGTCGCACTGGCCTCCTCGCTCCTTGCAGGCTTCCTGCCCGCCCGGAAGGCAGCAAGCGTGCAGCCCGTCGAAATCATCCGTGGTGCTTCATGACCACGCCCCTGATTGAAACGAAAAATGTCACGCGCACTTTGGCAGGTGCGGTTCCGGTGACGCTTGTCAAAAACATCGACTTTGCCGTTCAATCGGGAGAATTCATTGCCATTACAGGCCCCTCGGGTTCCGGCAAATCATCCCTCATGTATCTTTTGGGTCTCCTCGATGTTCCATCCGAGGGGGACGTGATCTTGCTCGGCGAATCCACCCGCTCACTTGATGAAAATCGCCGTGCTGCGCTCCGTCTGGCGAATATCGGCTTCGTCTTTCAGTTTCATTTCTTGCTACCCGAATTCACTGTCCTTGATAATGTAATGCTGCCAATGCAGGCGCTTGGGCGCCTCACCACCGCCGAGCAAAGAGCGCGTGCCAGTGCTCTGCTGGCATCCCTCGGACTAGCCAACCACATCAACAAGCGGCCGGAACAACTCTCCGGGGGAGAACGTCAGCGGGTGGCCATCGCCCGCGCCCTAGCCAATGAACCGGCCCTGATCCTCGCCGATGAGCCCACCGGAAATCTGGACACTGCAGCCAGCGAGCAGGTGATTACAATCCTCAAAGATATTGCCGGATCGGATCAACGCTCGGTGATCATCGTAACACATGATTTATCATTGGCAGCCCGCGCGAACCGCCGCGTCAACATTATTGATGGCCAGATCGACAGCAAGATCGTCAGTAAAAACTGAAAGCCGATTACAAGGCGGCTGCCTCGTACCCCGCTTGGGTTATGCTTTCAGCTAAAACGCGACTGTCCGCACTTGTCTGGACATCAACGCGGCCCTTATCAAGATCGACTGTCACCCGCGCTTCCGGATCAGACTTCTGGATCACCTTTGTGACGGCCTTGGCGCAGCCGCCGCACGTCATCCCTTGAACGGAGAAAGAGAGGTTTTGTGTCTCGGCTGTCATGGGTCACTCCTCGGACTTAATTAGAAAAATCGGGAAAAATCGAAAGATCGTCAATATGGTTAATGCAGACTTAACAAATCTGCGATAGTCTAACCCGAATCAAGTGGTACGGTCGAGTATGTCTGCGTTATTGGACACCGTGATTATCGTCAGCGGGCTCTACGGTACGTATGGTGCAATTCAAACCTTTTCAACGCCAAATTCCGGCTCCATTGTTCATCGGTGGGGCATTTATTGTTATTTTTGTCGTCGCCCTGATCATTTTTCAGTTGTCAGCTTCTCTGATTGTATCAGCCGCCTTTCTGCTCGTATCATCCATTGCGGCATATCTATTCATTCAGAAATTTGAAGAAAAGCCGTCACAAGTAAAGGAACCGGCGGCGGCATCCCAATCTGATTTATCCCGTACCGAGCACAAGCTGAATATCGTATCCAAACGGATGTCCGCGCTTGAGACGCGGATGTCATCGATTGAAACAGTGTCGGATACCATTGGCGATCCTGTATCCACCTCGATTTTGGAAGAACTTGAAACTGTTGGTCATGCTTTGCGTGATATCGCCGATATCATCGTTGAACACCACCGTATCCTTGTCGAAGTCGACCAGATCGGCAACACTGAAAAGCGGGCTCCGGAACCCATAGCCACACAACCGCCCCGCAACGCGCAAACGCCGCCAAATCCCGCGATAGAAGCGGATACGGACACTGAAAACGGAACAATTGTCTCGATGTCAAAGCGACAAATGGAGACAATGCTCCGTCAGGAAATGCTGAGCGGCCGTATTGGCGCCTATTCCCAGGGCATTGTCAGCCTTCCGTCAAAAAAGAGCGCTTTCAATCATCTTTCCTTTTGCATCGAAAATGGTCAGGGCGATGTTATTCTCGAAAGCGATCTGGTGCAGATGGGGGTCAGTCGCAATCTGCTCCTGCTTTTCGACCGGGTGCGCTTTGGTTACACCCATGAAATCGCCCGCTACCGAACCGGCAATGCGTTGCCTCTCATCTGTCCCATATCGATTATCACGCTTCTGGAGCCGTCGGCGACGTCCGAGATGATCGCAACATTGCGTCGCAATCCCGGACTCGCGGAAAAAATCATCTTTCTATTCTCCGAGACTACGCTGGAAACCTGTGGTGATATCGGCCGCGAAAATATGGCGCGCCTTCACAAGGTCGGCATCACCTTTGCGCTCGAAATTGTCAACGATCTGATGATCGACGTGGTGACGCTCGCAAATATGGGCTTTCGCGTCATTATGGCCCCGTTCAGGCTGCTTCAGGGGGCAGAGTCGGGACAAGTTAAAACAGAAATCCATCCATCCGATTTGCCCGGGCTCATGGATCGCTACAACATGGAAATTGTTGCGACCGGTTTAACTGACACCGCCGAGGTATCGGATCTCCGAAAATTCAATGTGTATCTTGCATTGGGGCCTTTGTTCGACACACCAAAACTCGTGCGCTTCACCATCCTTCAGGAGCAAATGCCCGACGATAGCAGTGCGCCTCCGCCACCAACTGTCAATTCAGAACAAAATTCCGACGTTGTCCGCCGCGTCGTAAAACCGCGCGAACAACTGAGATCAACACCTCTGCGAGATCATCTGCCAAAGGTTGGCTCTTGACACTCGCAGACCACCTCTTTAGCCCGCGTTAAAGGAATTCCCTGAAACGCCGGACAAAAAATGAATAATAAAGCCAGTGCTGACATCGAAATCATTGCTGGCCTCTCGGCCTTGGCTGGCACTATTGACGTGATCCTCTGCGATATCTGGGGCGTTCTCCACAATGGTGTCAAAGGATATGAAGCCGCGTCCGATGCGCTCACGCGCTTCCGTCAGGGTGGCGGCCGCGTGATACTCGTATCGAACGCTCCCCGTCCAAACATTGATATTGTCTCGATCCTTGATCGCTTCGGAATTCAGCGATCGGCATGGGACGGGATTGTCACGTCGGGCGATATTACGCGCGATATACTGATCCGGTCAGACTGGAAGAAATTTTTCTGGCTTGGCCCCGAACGCGATAAACCCTTGTTTGACAGGCTCCCGCTTGAGGCAACACCGCTCGAGCAGGCGGACGTTATCGTCTGTACGGGACTGTTAGACGACACAACGGAAACGCCCGAAACCTATCGTGAATTGCTCGAAACAGCTCTGGCGCTAAACAAAGTGATGCTGTGCGCCAATCCTGATCTCGTCGTCGAACGCGGCGGTGAAATCATATACTGCGCCGGTGCCATTGCCGCGCTCTATGAACAATTGGGCGGCAAAACACTCTATTCCGGCAAACCCTACACCGATATCTACGAGGCAGCCCTCGGTGTCGTCGCATCACTGAACGGAAAAAGCCCCGACCGTGCACGCACCCTGTTGATCGGGGATGCGATCCGCACCGATATTGCCGGAGCGGTTGCATTCGGGTGCCCGTCACTCTTCATCCTGCGCGGCATTCACATGCATGAACTCGGCTTGACGGAGGACTCTTTTGATAACGGCACATTCATGCAATTCATGGCAGATGCCGCGTTTCGTCCTGATTTTGCGATTGATTCCCTAAGCTGGTAGCGGCAATTCTGCTAATGCATCCCGGATTTGCGTGAGTTTACTCGCCAGCGACCGCGCAGAAAAGGGCGCTATGGCATACCCGTCAGCCCCCGCCCGATAGGCTTCCAAAACCTTTGACGGCTCGACATCGGCGGTCACCACCAGAAAACGCGTCTCGAAAAGCGACACGTCGGCCCTGACAGTCTGAATGAACTCGGCGCCATCCATCGGCTCCGTCTGCCAGTCCGTGATCACAATGTCGATTTTCTTCTCGCGAAGGAGCGCAAGGCCGTCGACAGGGCTGATAACCGTTTCAATCTCCTTGATTCCAATCTGGCTCAACATCTGGGTCAGAACAGGCGAGACTTCCTCTGTCGAATCGACCACTAAAATACGTAATGAAGGATCAATATACATTTGAATAACTCCGGATGGCACCCAGACAGTCCCGACACCACGAGAACCGCTCAGGCTTGCAATAGCTTTTCAATAATATGGCTCCCGGCAATAATCTCTTTCGCCATTCGGTTGAATTGAATCAATCTGTCGATCTTCCCGTCATTCGGGGTTATTTCGCACGATAAATGACCGCCGCTTCGCCTTCTCATCCAACCGCCTCTTGATCGTTGAACGGGTCCTGCGGCATATGAACGTCAGAAGTGGAGTGTGAATCGGAAAATGTCGGTGAATCGGACTGAAAAGTTAGCGTCTGGAAAGGCCTTTGATCTCGTTCAAGGCCTTACACCGTTGCCCGCATCGCTCAGCGGTCCTGTCGTGGCGATCGGCAATTTTGACGGTCTTCACCGCGGCCATCGCGCCGTCATCGACCAGACCCAGAACCTCGCCGCCCGGTTGAGCGCACCTGCCGCAGTGCTGACCTTCGAGCCGCATCCCCGCGCCTATTTCAAGCCGGACGAAGCGCTATTCGAATTGACCCCGATCGCCCTGAAAGCATCGATTCTGGCGCACTGGAACGTCAACGGAATGATCGTTCTCCCTTTCAACGCGGAAATGGCTGCGACTTCCGCGCCGGATTTTGTCGAAAACATTCTGATCAAAACCCTTGGCGTCACGGGAATCGTCGTCGGCCACGATTTCCATTTCGGACGCGGCCGCGAGGGCTCGCCTGACGCTTTGAAAGCGCTGGGCACGCAAAACAATCTTCCCGTCGAGATCGTCACGCCCTTGGTCGTCGGCAAGGATTTGGTCTCGTCGAGCGCTATTCGCGCCGCCTTGACAGAGGGCGATGTCGGCAAAGCGGCCCGTTTGCTGGGCTATCGCTGGTTGGTGCGCGGTGAAATCATTCATGGCGAAAAAATCGGCCGTACCCTCGGCTACCCTACCGCCAATATCCGTTTGTCAGCAAATTGCGGCCTCAAGCACGGGATTTATGCGGTCCGCCTCGCTGTTGACGGTGTTGTTCATACCGGCGTCGCAAGTTATGGCCGACGCCCGACCTTCGACAATGGCGCGCCTTTGCTCGAAGTTTTCGTGTTCGATTTCAAGGGAGATCTCTACGGCAAAACCATTGATGTCGAATTTTGTGCGTTTCTGCGCGGCGAGAGAAAATTTGACGGCATTGATCCGCTGATCGAACAAATGGACCTCGACAGTCGCAATGCGCGCGAAGCTCTGGCCCGCAACCCCGACATTCCGGCCCCGAGCCTTCTGCCACTTGCCCCCGCTTCACGCTCAATCCCGTAGCTTCCGCGCCCGGAATGGTTTATTCGGATTTTCATCCATTTTGACAGCATCTTTTCCGACCGAGTATCTGACCCCATGACCGACACTGCCGAAAAGCGCGATTATTCCGAGACCCTGTTTCTCCCGCAAACGGAATTTCCGATGCGGGCTGGCTTGCCGCAGCGCGAGCCGGAACTGATTGCGCGTTGGAACAGGATGGATTTGTACAAGCGCCTGCGCGAAACCGCCGCCGGTCGCCCGCGCTTTGTGCTGCATGACGGCCCTCCTTACGCGAACGGCAACATCCATATCGGCCACGCACTCAACAAAGTGCTGAAGGATCTCGTCACCCGCAGCCAGCAAATGCTGGGCTTTGACTCAAACTATGTCCCCGGCTGGGATTGCCACGGTCTCCCCATCGAATGGAAGATCGAGGAGCAATACCGCGCCAAGGGCAAAAACAAAGATGAAGTCCCCGTCATTGAATTCCGCAAAGAATGCCGCACATTCGCCGAACATTGGCTCTCCGTGCAACGCGAAGAGTTCAAGCGCCTCGGCATCACAGGCGATTGGGATAACCCCTACTCCACCATGGCCTTCCACGCCGAAGCCCAAATTGCCCGCGAGATCATGAAGTTCAAGGATAACGGCTTGCTGTATCGCGGCTCGAAGCCGGTGATGTGGTCGGTGGTGGAGAAGACCGCGCTGGCTGAGGCGGAAATTGAATATCACGATCATACGAGTGATATGGTTTGGGTGAAGTTTCCGGTGATGGATTGGACATTTGGAATGTCCGATCCGGCAGCAAGTGACGATCCTGAACAAATGAGATTACGAGATAAGGGAATTGATTCTGAATTCGAAAAATTTCAACTCTTAAATGGTTCGTTCGTAGTAATTTGGACAACAACACCTTGGACGCTGCCGGGCAATCGCGCGATCTCTTATTCTCAAAAAATTGAGTATGGCCTCTATAAAGTCACCGCGAATGAACGCGACTTCGGCCCAAAGATTGGCGAACGATACTTATTGGCGAAAAAGCTATCCGACACTCTCGCCACGTCTGCCAAAATCACCCTGGAGCACATCATCGATGTCCCGTCATTCAGGCCCTATGGCTCGAGAGGCGTCGATGATATAGTTGGAACAATCATTTGCGCCCACCCGCTTGCTGACCTGCCCCTGACGGGAGAGGAGAATTATCGCTTCCCCGTTCCCCTCCTCGATGGCGATCACGTCACTGATGATGCAGGTACAGGCTTTGTCCACACTGCCCCATCCCATGGCCGCGAGGATTTTGAAATCTGGATGGCGAATGGCCAATATCTGACGAATCGCAAAATCAACACCCGCATCCCCTTCACCATCGACGATGACAGCGTCTACACCAAGGAAGCCCCGGGCTTTGAGGGCAAGCGGGTCATCACCGAGAAGGGCGACAAGGGTGACGCCAACGAAGCCGTTATCAAGGCGTTGATTGATCAAGGTAATCTCGTCGCACGTGGCCGCCTGAAGCACCAATATCCCCATTCCTGGCGCTCAAAAAAACCGGTCATTTTTCGCAATACGCCGCAATGGTTTATCGCGATGGATAAGCCTTTCACCTTCGATGCATCCCTCTCCCCAAGGGAGAGGGTGGCTGCGGAGCAGACGGGTGAGGGTCTAGCGCCCGCCACGTCTGACTCCAGTCCCTCACCCGTCGCGTCCCGCGACACCTTCTCCCGGAGGGAGAAGGAAAACGCCTTCACACTACGCCAAACAGCCTTCGACGCCATCAAGAAAACCGAATGGGTGCCCGAAACCGGTGAAAACCGCATTCGCGGTATGATCGAGAATAAGCCGGATTGGGTCATGTCCCGCCAGCGCGCCTGGGGCGTGCCGATCACGGTTTTCGTGCACAAGGAAACCAAAGAACTTCTGCATGATCCGAAGGTCGATGACGCCATTGCGTCCGCTTTTGACACGGAAGGCGGCGATGCATGGTTTGCGGCGGGCGCAAAAGAGCGCTTCCTCAAAGCCGCTTCGAAACCCGTTAACCCCGATCACTACGACATGGTCATGGACGTGCTCGATGTCTGGTTCGATTCCGGCTCCACCCATTCCTATGTGCTCAATACGCCCGCGCATTTCCCGACGCTTGCAGGCATCAAGCGCATCGTCGATGGCGGCAAAGACCGTGTGATGTATCTCGAAGGCTCCGACCAGCATCGCGGTTGGTTCCAGTCGAGCTTGTTGGAGAGTTGCGGAACACGCGGCCGCGCACCCTTCGATGTCGTTCTCACCCACGGCTTCGTGCTGGATGAGAAGGGTCAGAAAATGTCCAAATCCTTGGGCAATGTCACTGCCCCTCAGGACATCATCAAAGATTCCGGCGCGGACATTCTCCGCCTCTGGGTCGCGGCAGCGGACTATTCGGACGATCTCCGCATCGGGCCGGAAATCCTCAAAACTTTTGTGGAAACCTATCGCAAACTCCGCAACACAATCCGCTGGATGCTCGGCACGCTCGCCCATTATGATGACGCCCACCGCGTAAAGCCAACTGACATGCCCGAGCTTGAACGGCTGATGCTGCATCGCTTAAGCGAAATTGCTCCCATCGTCAGCAAAGCCTACGAGACCTATGATTATCGCAAAGTCATCACCGAGCTATCAGCTTTCCTGAACACCGAACTCTCCGCCTTTTATTTCGATATCCGCAAAGACACGCTCTATTGCGACCCCCACTCGAGCATCGCGCGCCGTGCCTCCCTCACCTGCATCGAAGAAATCTTCCGGGCAGTGACACTATGGCTCGCCCCGATCCTCGTTTTCACAGCCGAGGAATCATGGCTCTCGCGCTATCCGGATGCCGAGTCGGTTCATCTCGAAACTTTCCCCGAGATCCCGGTGGCTTGGCAGGATGAAGCCCTCGCCGCGCGTTGGTCGACAATCCGCAAAGTGCGCCGCGTGGTAACCGGTGCATTGGAAATCGAACGCGCCCAAAAGCGCATCGGCTCCTCGCTTGAAGCAGCACCTCACGTCTTCATCGCCGACAAAGATCTGGCCGATCTCGTCAGGAGCGTTGATTTCGCAGATATCTGCATCACCTCCGCCATCACCATCATCGATGGCGAGGCCCCTGCCGATGCGTTCCGGCTCGACGATGTGCATGGCGTTGCCGTTGTCTCGGCGCGGGCGGAGGGCCAGAAATGCGCCCGTTCATGGCGCTACTCGACGGAAGTCGGCACCGACAAGGACTATCCCGATGTCACCCCGCGCGATGCAGCCGCCCTCCGCGAACGTGACGCACGCGCCGGAGCCGCTCATTGAGAGGCGCCCGGCTTACCGCACTCACCCTTGCCGCTCTGATTTTCATTTTGGATCAGGCGAGCAAGCTCTACGTCCTCTATATTCTAGAACTGGAATATCGCGGCCCCCTGACGATCAATCCCTATATTGATCTCATTCTCGTCTGGAATCGCGGTATTTCCTACGGGCTTTTCCAGCAACACGCCGATTGGGGGCGCTATGGCCTCGTTCTTCTCTCGGTCGGTGCTGCCATCGGCCTGACCATCTGGCTGTTTCGAACGCCCGTCAAAACAATCATGTTCGGCACAAGCCTGCTTATTGGCGGAGCATTGGGAAATGCGCTCGACAGAATTCTCTACGGCGCGGTCGTCGATTTCGTTCTCCTGCACTGGCAAGAATGGCAATGGTACGTTTTTAATGTTGCCGATGCCGCAATCGTTGCAGGTGTCCTCTTGCTTCTGTATGATTCGTTGTTAGGTGAGAGCAAGAGAATGCACGCCGCAGGAAACTTGCACACTACGGATCGTACCTGATATCCTTGCCGCACGGGTTCAGATTTTCCGTCCGGCCACACTATGAACGAAGGCAGCACGCAATGAACACTCGCTCTCGATTTGGCTTAACTCTTGTCCTTCTCGGTGGCGTCATCGCCGGCGTCTCCGCACCTATTGATCAGGCCCGCGCCGAAGACAATATGTTCGGCTCAATTCTGGGGGCCATCGGCCTGACGAATGACGCGCCTGAAATCGAGTATCGCGAACGCTCGCCTCTGGTTGTCCCGCCCAAGATCAAACTGCCAAAACCAAAAGAGACGGCGTCCGCAAATTCGGCTGCATGGCCGAAAGATCCGGATATCGAGCGCAAGAAAGCAGCCGAGGCGGAGGCGAATGCGCCCTTGATTGACTCGAGCAAACCTTTGACGATCCAGGAAATCAGGGCAGGTCGCAAGCCGGGTGCCGGTATCGAGGACAATTATAATGCAGTCGGAAACCGCAAAGATCCAAAACTCACGCCGCAGGAAATGGCAGAAATCAATGCCTCATTGAAGAAATACAATGACAGCAATCTTCAAGTCTCCGCGTCAACCGAGCGTCAATGGCTGACAGAGCCGCCAAATGTCTATCGCAAACCGGCCACGATCACCCCCGAGATCGAAGCGCAAGCCATTGCTGCCGGCGCAAAGACGGATAAGCCTTGGTACGAATTCTGGTAATCTGATCGTTCTGTTAGGCATTTCAGGTCGGGCGGACACGCCATGAACCCACCTTTCTTGCGTTGTATGATTTTTTGACTCCCCCACGCGTCCCGACGCCCAGTTCTGGATCATTTTCATGTCACCTTCCGCTTCCCCGTCAACGGGACCCGAGATTTCAACCGTCACCTTGCACAACGGTCTTCAGATCGTTGTAATCCCCGATCATCGCACACCTGTCGTGACGCACATGGTCTGGTACAGGAACGGCTCGGCAGATGATCCCGTCGGCAAATCCGGTATCGCGCATTTCCTCGAACATTTGATGTTCAAAGGCACCGAGAAACACACCCAGGGCGAATTCTCCGATGTCGTCACCGCTTTGGGCGGTCAGGAAAATGCCTTCACCTCCGTCGATTACACGGCATATTTCCAGCGCATTGCCCGCGAACATCTCAAAACCATGATGGAATTCGAGTCCGATCGCATGACCGGCCTCGTTCTGACCGACGAGATTGTGAACCCCGAGCGCGACGTCGTGATCGAAGAGCGGCGTATGCGCACCGATACCGACCCCGGTGCCCAACTTGGTGAAGCCGTCTCAAAAGCGCTCTTCACCCATCACCCCTATGGCACACCCATTATCGGCTGGATGCACGAGATCGAGACCCTCAACCGCGAGGACGCACTCGCCTATTACCGGCGCTTTTACACGCCCGAAAATGCGATCCTCATTGTCGCCGGTGACGTAACGGAGGACGAAGTTGTCCGCCTCGCCGAGGCGACCTATGGCCGGATTCCGAGCCGGGGCGAAGCACCAAAGCGCGTCCGCCCGCAAGAACCCGAGCCTCGCGCCTCGCGCCAAGTCTCCCTCGCCGACCCGAAAGTCGAACAGCCCTCGCTCCAGCGCTGCTATCTCGTGCCAAGCTACACGACCGGAAAGCCCGGCGAGGCCGAAGCTCTGGACGTCCTCGTCCAGATCCTCAGCGCACAAGGCACCGGGCGTCTCCATCGCGATCTTGTCATGGAACAACATTGCGCGGTCGCCGCTGGTGCGTGGTATCAGAGCACTGCAGTCGACCAATCGCGCCTGCTGCTCTACGCGATCCCGCATCCCGGCGTTTCGCTTGATACGCTCGAAAAAGCACTCGACGGCGTGATCCACGATGTGATCACAAACGGGATCGAAGCCAAGGAACTGGCCCGCGCCAAGACCCGCCTCATCGCCGATACGATTTACGCGCAAGACAGCCAAGCCTCGCTCGCCCGCATGTATGGTGCATCGCTGGCAACCGGTTCCACCGTCAATGACGTTAAGTCATGGCCTGAGGCCATCGATGCCGTCTCGGCAGAGTCTGTCCAAGCAGCCGCCAAGGCATGGCTGGAACGTCGCCGCGCCGTCACCGGATACCTGCTCAAGGAAGAAGTGGCAGCATGAACGATCTCACCCCCAAAGCCTCGCTTGCCTCGCGCATTCAAACCGTCCGTTCCTCGGGCGGGATCGAAGCATGGCTCATCGAAGATTATACCGTTCCCCTGATTTCGCTCGAATGCGCGTTCCTCGGCGGTGCAGCGCAAGACCCTGCCGGCAAAGCAGGCGTCGCCAGCATGCTGGCTGGCCTGCTCGATGAGGGCGCGGGCCCTTATGACTCGACGGCGTTTCATGAACGTCTCGATGATTTTGCGATTGAGGTCAGTTTCGGCTCGGATCGCGATGGGTTCAGCGGTCATTTACGCACATTGATCCGCCACAAGGCCGAAGCCTTCGACATGCTCAAACTCGCGCTGAACGAGCCGCGTTTCGACGAGGAGCCGCTCGAACGCGTCCGCGCGCAACTTGTCGCCTCTGTCCTTCAAGATACAAACGATCCCGACGCAATGGCCAATCGCGCCTGGTTTACAACCGCTTTTCCGGGCCATCCCTATGGAAACCCGAGCCGCGGATCACTTGAAACGCTGGCTGCCATCACGCGCGACGACCTGATCGACTACAAAGCCCGCATTCTCGCCCATGACACGCTGAAAATTGCGGTTGTCGGCGCGATTGATGCCGCGAGCCTGTCAATCGAACTCGACAAGGTCTTCGGGCCATTGCCGAAGCAGTCCCGCCGGGTTGCTATTCCACGTGTGACGCCGCAAGGCGTCGGCACACGAAAGATCGTCGATCTTGATATCCCGCAAAGCTCCGTCCGCTTTGGTGCCGCCGGTATCAGCAATGATGATCCCGATTGGCATGTTGCTATTGTCCTCAACCAAATTCTCGGTGGTGGCGTCTTTTCCTCGCGGCTTTTCCGTGAAGTCCGCGAAAAGCGCGGCTTGGCCTATTCGGTTTCATCCTCCATCGCGCCCTTCGACTTCGCGCCTCTGCACATGGGCGGGACATCGACCAAGAACGAGCGCGTTGCTGAATCCCTCTCGATCATCGAGGCCGAGATCACGTCTCTCGCCAAAGACGGCCCTTTTGACGAAGAGCTCGATGTCGCAAAAAAATACCTGACCGGATCCTATCTTCTCCGCTTCGATACCTCGCAAAAGCTGGCAAGCCAGCTTGTCCAGATCCAGATCGATCATTTGGGGCAGGACTATATGGATCGCCGCAACGGCCTGATCTCCTCGGTCACCCGGGAAGAAGCCGCCCGCGTCGCCAAGCGCCTTTATGGCGAAGGCAAGTTGCTCGTCACCATTGTAGGTCGCCCGGTCAGGATTGACGCTGTCAAAGCATAACGCCGATCTACGAATTCGGCTTGCCTGACAGGATGGGTGCCCTATCCTGCGACGAGTGAGTCGGGAGGGGCGTAACCATGAATTTCAGCCATTCAGTCGAGCAAGCGCTTGCGGAGAATATCGGCCCTGGCGGCATCTCCGCTAGCGCCTACAAGACCGCTCTCGCCGACATTGAACCCGCCCTCGTGCGTCTCAGGGGAGAAGCGTGGGATGCGTCTCTCGCTTTACTCGGATTGCCGGGTCAAACCATGGATATCGCCGGCATTGAAGAGATTGCCCTCAAAATCAATTTGAGCGGTGCAACCAATGTGGTCATCCTCGGCACTGGCGGTTCAAGCCTTGGTGGACAAGCGCTTGCCCAACTTGCATGGCATGCTGTCTCCGGTGTTTCCGCTTTCAACGCCGCCCCGCGGCTCCATTTCATGGACAATCTCGATCCGGCAACCTTCGACGAATTGCTGAAACGGCTCCCGCTTCCCACCACACATTTCATCGCGATTTCAAAATCCGGCAGCACCGGTGAAACGCTGATGCAAACAATGGCGGCCCTTCAGGCGGTCCGCGAGGCAGGCTTGGAAAGCCAAATCAGCACGCATTTCTTCGGCATCTCCGAGACGCTCCTCCCCGGCAAGACAAACGCCCTGCGCAGCCTGCTGGAGCCTTTCAACGTCCAGTTTCTCCCGCATGATCCCGGTGTCGGCGGGCGCTTTTCCGTTCTCACCAATGTCGGACTTCTTCCGGCTGCCTTGATCGGCCTCAATATCAGGGCAATCCGAGCAGGCGCCGCTGATCTTCTTCAAACCGTTGTAAAGGCGAATGACAATCCCATAGCTCCCGTGATCGGTGCCGCCCTCAACCTCGCCGCAATGCGCGAGGGGAAAAACATCTCCGTTATGATGGCCTATGGCGACCGGTTCGAGCGGTTAACCCGCTGGTGGGTCCAGCTCTGGGCAGAATCAATCGGCAAGGATGGCAAAGGCTCGCAACCTGTCGGCGCGCTTGGCCCAGTTGACCAGCACTCCCAGCAACAGCTTTATCTCGCAGGGCCCTCCGACCGGCTTTTCACGATCATCACGCAGGACAGTCAGGGACTAGGCCCGAAAATGCCGCAAGATTTGGCCGAGCAATGCAGTGAAGCAGGTTTTGCAGGGCGCACCATGGGCGATCTTGTCGCCGCTCAGGGCCTCGCCATGATCGACACCTTCGTGCGCAATGGGCGTCCTGTGCGCCAGATCCATCTTGAACGGCTTGGCGAGCGCAGTCTCGGCTCGTTGCTGATGCATTTCATGCTTGAAACCATCCTCACAGGCTATGCGCTCGATGTTGACCCCTTCGATCAGCCCGCTGTCGAAGAAGCCAAAATACTGGCGAAGGCCTATCTCGCCGAGGGCAAGGGCGCATGAGTGTTCGCCGGCTTGATCCCGTCCTGATTGACAGGATTGCTGCCGGCGAGGTCGTGGAACGCCCGGCCTCTGCCGTCAAGGAGCTTGTCGAGAACGCGATTGATGCCGGCGCATCCCGCATCGACATCACCATCGCCAATGGTGGCCGTCGGCTGATCCGCGTCACGGATGACGGCGCAGGCATGACCGATGCCGATCTCGAACTCGCGGTCGAGCGCCATGCCACCTCCAAACTTCCCGACGGCAATCTCTTCGCCATTGCGACCTTGGGCTTTCGCGGCGAGGCATTACCCTCGATCGGTGCCGTCTCCCGCCTCATGATCACCACCCGCGCAAAAGGGACGTCACACGGCACCTCCATTCTTGTCGATGCCGGCCTGAAACATCCGACCCGCCCTGCAGCGATCGAGCGCGGCACGCGTGTCGAAGTCACCGATCTCTTCTTCGCAACCCCCGCCCGCCTCAAATTCCTCAAGGCCGACCGCACAGAAGCGCAATCCATCGCCGATATGCTGAAACGCATCGCCATGGCGCATCCCGCCATTGCCTTCACACTTGAGAGCGATAGTAGCGCGGGCCTCACACTGCCCGCAAGCATCGCAGATGATCCACAAAGCGCGCTCGGTGAACGTATCGGGCAAATTCTCGGGCCGGAATTCATCCCGAACGCGGTCCCGCTCGATCATACCCGCAACGACGCGCGCCTTACCGGATTTGCCGGACTTGGCACCTATCACCGCCCGACAGCCAACGGAATTCATCTATTCGTCAATGGCCGCCCCGTGCGTGACAAGGTCCTGCTCGGCGCCGTCAAAGCCGCCTACACCGATCTCGTCCCCTCGGGACGCAATCCGGTCGTTGCCCTGTTCATCGAGAGCTTGCCGGAAGACGTCGACGTCAATGTCCATCCGGCGAAAAGCGAGGTCCGGTTTCGGGATGCGGGCAACATTAGAAGCCTGATCATTTCCGGCATCAACGCCGCACTGGAAAACGCCGGACATCGCGCATCGGCAACAGTCGGCACACGCACATTGGCTTCGTTCAGAACGTCATATCGGAGCCATGCGCCCGGTAATTGGGATTGGCGCGCATCCCATGCCGCCCCGCAAAACACGGGCTTTGCCGAAGAACCTCAATCGATTTTCAATGCGCTCGCCCCTCAAGTGGCCCATGCTCCGGTTCCTGATGATAGCCACGCGCAGGACACCGCCCCCCTCAAGGATTTTCCGCTCGGTGCGGCCCGCGCCCAGTTGCATGACACCTATGTGCTCGCGCAAACACGTGACGGTCTGGTGATTGTCGATCAGCACGCCGCCCATGAGCGCCTCGTCTATGAGCGTCTCAAGCGTGAACGCGCCACACGGAGTGTCTCGCGCCAGTTGCAGCTGATCCCGATCATCGTTGAAATGGACCAGACAGACGCCGAACGACTGGCAGATCGTGCCGCAATCCTCGAAGAACTCGGCCTTGTCCTCGAACCCTTCGGCACCGGTGCGGTGGCAGTCTCGGAAATCCCCGCAGCACTCAACGACGGCAACATCCCGGCGCTGGTGCGCGATCTCGCCGATAGCCTTGAGGAATGGGGCTCGGCCCTTGCGCTCGAAGATCGGCTCGACCACGTCCTCGCAACATTCGCCTGCCATCACTCCGTCCGCGCCGGCCGACGCCTGCGGCCCGAGGAAATGAATGCCCTCCTTCGCGAAATGGAAGCAACACCCTTTTCCGGCCAATGCAACCACGGCCGCCCGACCTATGTCGAACTCAAACTCGGCGATATCGAACGTTTGTTCGGGCGGAAATAGGCCTATAAACTCCCATAAACATGATCCTGCGTGTCATAAATACCTGTCCTAAAAGACAGGTTGCAATCGCTACTTTTCGTACCTACATTGTAGGTACGGAGTATATGAATGCGCGTTGATCTCATCAAAATTGGCAATTCAAAAGGCGTGCGGCTTCCAAAGCCGCTCTTGGAAGCGTGCGGCTTCGTCGATTCCGTTGAGCTCGAAGTTCGTGGGCAGCAACTCATTCTCTCGCCAAGCTCATCTCCGCGTGCGGGCTGGGCCGAAGCGCTCGGAAATGAAAGCGATCCCGAAGAGTGGAGCGAATGGCAAAATGTCGGCGCACCTGAAAAAGAAGGCTGGGATTGGCCTGAAGCACGCATCTAGTCGATATGTTCAGGTGGTAGAGCGCGCGCCCACATCTCCGCTCATCAGCGCCTCGACATGCGCGGCCACCGACAGGGCCAGTCCCTGAAGGTCATAGCCACCCTCCAGAACCGATACGATCCGTGCGTGCGCGTGGATATCTGCAAGAGCTATTAATTGCCGTGTTGCCCACGCAAAATCCGCTTCATCCAACTGCAGATTACCAAGCGGATCATCGCGATGCGCGTCAAATCCAGCTGAAATGATTAGAAAATCGGGTCGAAATTCATGGAGGCGGGGAAGAACGACATCGTCAAAAGCGGCGCGGAACGCCTCGCTCCCGTCTCCTGCCTGCATCGGCACATTCAGGATCGTGCCGAACGCGCCCGTCTCGTCTGCCGCGCCCGTGCCCGGGTAAAGCGGCATTTCATGCGTGGATACATAGAGAACCGACGGATCAGACCAGAAAATATCCTGCGTCCCGTTTCCGTGATGCACATCCCAATCGATAATTGCCACGCGCGCAATGCCATGAACGGCCTGTGCGTGCCGTGCCGCAATGGCGGCATTGTTGAAAAAACAAAAACCCATCGCCGTTTGCTGTTCGGCATGATGTCCGGGCGGGCGGATTGCGGCGAAGGCATTTCGTACACGCCCGCTCATCACCTGATCAACAGCATGGGTTGCAGCGCCTGCCCCGCGCAGCATCGCTTCCCAGCTTCCGGAAGAGAGCCACGTATCCGCATCGAGCCGCGCGATCCCGGATGCGGGGCAGCTTTCCTTGATCGCCTGAATGTAAGCCGACGGGTGACAGCGCTCGAGCATAACTTGGTCAGCTTCGGGAGCCTCGTCGCGCAGAAGAGCCTCGAAGCGGTGGCCCTTGAGCTTATCGTTGATCACCCTGATCCGGTCGGCCCGCTCGGGATGCCCGGATGGTGTCTGATGATCCAAAAACGCAAGGTGGGAAACGAGAAGGGTGGTCAATGGCATGCTCCCGGAACGAACGCGGCTGTCCGTTTCTCATCAACACCACATTAGCACCCTTGCGTCTGGTTACTCAATCGTCGCCGCGAACTGATATCCGGTCGAAACCGGGCTTCTGTTCGGTTTTCCCTGCCTTCAGCATTTCTGCTGCAGCAATAATTGCCGAAATGCCGATCTTCCCGAATGCCTTTGGCGCATGTGGGGCGGAGTTCTGCTTGTGTGGTTGTCGGGGTGCGACAGAGCCATGTGGCGCGTTTGAATTTTCCATCTGCCTGTTCCTGTTATCAGCCGGCCAATAGTGTATCGCCGGTGCGTTTCCTCCAATGATCCAGTAATCAAGCGGAGACATGGCGGGTTTATGATAATTATGTGGCGTTTTGCCCAGCAAGTACTCGCCAATTAGCGTGTTTATATGTCATCAAGCTTAATGGACCATGAACAACATAGCATTGCCCAAACACAGGCTCGTTGATACACATCATCCACGTCTCAAACCGCACCAAAAGGCTCGCCCATGACCCTCAAGGCCATTCTCTTCGACAAGGACGGAACCCTTCTCGACTTTGACAAGACCTGGGGCGAAGCCGGTTATTCTGTCATGCGGCATATGAGTTCGGGCGATGAAGACGCCTTCAACCGCCTCGTCGCCCTCACCCATTACAATGTCGCGGAACGCCGCTACGAGCCGCCATCACACATGATTGCCAGCTCATCCGGCGAATATGGTCTCTTATGGGCCGACGCATTGGGTCGGGCTGACCGCGAAGCCGTTGTCGAGGAAATCGACACACTATTCATGGCAGAGGCACAGCACCGCCTCGTTCCCATCGGCAATCCGCTTGAAGTCATCACAACCCTGATCGCCCGAGGCTACAAAATCGGGATCGCGACCAATGATGGCGAGGCCGCCGCCCTCCAACAGGCTGAAATCCTCGGCCTCGTGCCGCATCTCGATTACATTGTCGGTTACGATTCCGGCCATGGCCGCAAGCCCCATCCCGGCATGGTCACCGCCTTCATCACCCGCTTCGGGTATGAACCGCACGAAGTCGCCCTTGTCGGCGACTCGACCCATGATCTCCACGCCGCGCGCGCGGCTGGTGCCGTCGGAATTGCCGTCCTGAGCGGTCCCGCAGGCCATGACGACCTTGCCCCCCACGCCGATCACGTCATCCCGTCCATCAACGAACTCGTCGCGCTCATCGACTCGCTGTAACCTCAGGTACCGTCTCTTTCTTTACGGCTCACTTTCGCTATGCTGTGATCAAACGGCATTCGGGGGGACAAAACCATGCTTGGACTGATGCAGGATTGGCCGCTGCTGATTCATCGTGTCATCGATTATGCCGGCACGCAGCACGCGAAGCGCGAAGTCGTCTCCCGCTCCGTCGAAGGCCCGATCCACCGCACCGACTACGCCTCGATCCGGCTGAGATCCCTGAAACTCGCGCAAAGGCTGGAGCGTGACGGCATCCGCTTCGGCGACCGCGTCGCAACCCTTGCCTGGAACACCTGGCGGCACCTTGAAAGCTGGTACGGTATCACCGGCATCGGTGCCATCTACCACACCGTCAATCCGCGCCTCTTCGAGGATCAGATCGTCTTCATCATCAACCATGCCGCGGACCGCATTCTTCTCCTCGATCTCACCTTTGTGCCCCTTGTCGAGAAACTGGCGTCCCGCCTGCCTACAATCGAACGCTTTGTAATCCTGACAGATGCGGCCCAAATGCCGCAAACATCGCTGAAAAACGCCGTCGCCTACGAGGACTATATCAACGAGGCCGATGGCGATTTCCGCTGGGCCTCCTTCGACGAGAATACCGCCGCCGGCATGTGCTACACCTCTGGCACAACAGGCGATCCCAAGGGCGTGCTCTATTCGCACCGCTCCAACCTGCTCCACGCCATGATGGCCGTCGCGCCCGATTACTTCTGCCTCTCGGCCATGGATCGCGTCATGCCCGTCGTGCCGCTGTTTCATGCCAATTCATGGTCGCTCGCCTTCTCCGCGCCCATGGTCGGCGCGTCACTCGTCATGCCCGGCCCCAAACTCGACGGTGCCTCGGTCCATTCGCTGCTTGAGGATGAGGCCGTCACCATGTCGGCCGCCGTCCCCACGGTCTGGCTCGGGTTGCTACAGTTCATGCAAACAAGCGGCAAAAAACTTTCGACCCTGAAACATGTCGGCATCGGCGGCTCGGCCTGTCCGCGCATCATCACCGAAAGTTTCGAAACCCAGTATGGCGTCCGCGTCACCCATGCCTGGGGCATGACGGAACTCAGCCCGCTCGGGTCATTCTGTGCAATCAAACCGGAAACCGCGGCTCTTGCGGGCCAGGCCCTCTATGATCTGAAGCAAAAGCAAGGCTACGCGCCCTTCACCGTCGAAATGAAAATCGCCGATGATTCCGGTCGCTCCTTGCCTCGCGATGGCAAGACGTTCGGACGGCTCATGGTCAAAGGCCCCTCAGTCTCGAAGGGATATTACGGCATCGATGCCGCCATCCTCGACGAAGAGGGCTTTTTCGACACAGGCGACGTCGCCACTATCGACGAAAACGGCTATATGCTGATCACAGACCGCTCGAAAGACGTCATCAAATCGGGCGGCGAGTGGATTTCATCCATCGAACTCGAAAACCTTGCCGTCGGCCACCCCGACGTGGCCGAAGCCGCCGTCATCGGCATCGCCCATCCGAAATGGGATGAGCGCCCCCTTCTGGTCATCATCACAAAACCGGACCGCGTCCCGACAAAGGATGAAATCCTCGCCTTCATGTCCGGCAAAATCGCCAAATGGTGGATGCCGGATGATGTCGTTTTTGTTGATGAAATCCCGCACACGGCCACAGGCAAAATTCTCAAAACTGCGCTGCGCGAGCAATTCCGGGACTATCGCCTGCCGACCGCTTGAACGGGAAGCCCCGCGTCTCAGCCTTTCTTGAGCGCAGCACCGGACCAAAGCTTCGGGCGCGCGCGATCATATTGCGGCGGCCGATGGAGATCGACGCCGAGCGCATCCGCCGCGTGCCATCCCCACCGCGGATTATCGAGAAATGCGCGCGCCAGAGCGATTTGATCGGCATGTCCGTCAGCGAGGATTTTTTCCGCCTGCTCGGGCGAAACAATCATCCCGACCGCGCGCGTCACAATGCCGGTTTGCTTCTTGATCGCTTCGGCAAAGCCAACCTGATAGCCCGGACCAACTGAAATCCGCGCCGCCGGATCAAGTCCGCCCGAACTGACACAGGCATAGGCCGCTCCAAGCGCTTTCAAACGGCTCGTCAAAGTCACCGCATCGTCGATTGTAACGCCGCCTTCCATCCAGTCGGATCCGGCAATGCGAACGCCAACCGCAACCGACGCAGGTACCGCCGCCCGCACGGCCTGCATCAAATCAAACGCCAGTTTCATCCGCTTTTCAGGCGTTCCGCCCCAAGCATCCTGCCTTTTATTGCTGACCGGCGAGAAAAACTGGTGAACCAGATAGCCATGCGTCATATGCAGCTCGATCACCTCGTAACCAAGGCGAACCGAACGTTTCGCTGCCTGCACAAACGCCTCGATTGAGCGCTCAATCGAGGCGTTTGTGCAGGC
>Ga0209033_1000091_pt1 | contig 42698 bp, 57 predicted proteins | sample LauGreFa1BDMLBDN_2_FD_188218 | JGI IMG/M metagenome (GOLD analysis project Ga0209033, IMG submission 188218) | Freshwater lake microbial communities from Lake Michigan, USA - Fa13.BD.MLB.DN (SPAdes) (version 2) | ecosystem: Environmental > Aquatic > Freshwater > Lake | place: Lake Michigan, USA...
TTGTCAGCCTTTGGGCGTTTTTGTATGCGTGGCCGTATAACTCTTTTAGTCCTTGCAACATACTTTTTGGTGTTACGCCGCCTTGCAATACCTTGTTCAGATCCCGGAGCTAGCGTATAAGCCTGACCAGAGGTCCATTTACCCGAAGATCTTCTATCCCACTCTGGGGTGCGTACCTGCCTAGTGGTTGTCTCTGCTCTTTTTCTAGGGGAACTTGCTCTAGGGGCAGACGAAGACTTGGGTACGGCTCGACGAGGCGGTTTGCCTCCAGATTTAGCGCTCACTCATAGCTCGTTTCATATGCTTGCCGTAAAGTCCATTACGACAAGTAGGGCACATCTTGCCATCTGTGTACATAGCTTCTAGTGGGGTCATAAATAGGCCACACTTAGGGCACTCAACACTACCATCATAGATAGTTTCTGTAGATATAGCCTCAATCATTACCACACGCTTTCTGAAACGTTGCGTCCGGTACCTTGGAAAGATCCGTTGGATTGACTAAAGTCTGTGCGTGTTGGCTGGAACTCTGAATCTACATTCATTACGTCCATGATGCCAAGCTCACGAGTTCTATATCCGTATCGTGGCGGGAACAACTGCACTTGTGGAAGTGGTGGGCGAACAATATCTTGAATCATCATTGCGGGAAGAGTTACTGAACGAACAGCTCTAGTCAAAAGAGCCTCCTGCACGCTACCAAACGGCCCCATGTAGTCGTACCGGATCTCTGGTCCGTTGTCTACTATAGGACGACCTTTAGTATGATCATAAATACTATCTTGTTGTGGCATTATTTCCACCTTGGCTGTAGATGAACAAATTGCTGTGCAATTCGTGGATTAAATTCTGCTGGTACGTTAGAAGAGATGTTAGCTTTGCCATCGTTTACCAAGTGTGGACGTGGGGCCAACTCTTGTTTAGGGGCATTCCTACGCACATTCATAGTTAAAGCGCCATCATTATCTACAAGCTTTGCGCCAACTTTAAGTCTACGATCCGGCTTTAAATTATCTGGCCACATGTACTGACCTGGATCTATGCGCTCACCTTTGTGAACACCGCGTTGGTACCCTCTTTGATTTTGTCTTGCTTTAAGAGAATCCAAAACTGTATCTGTTCCGGTACCGCGATCATCACGACGTGAACGAATAGTTCCTAGATAACCATCTGGGTATTCTGCGGAAGGGGTTCGGCCTACACCAATACGCAAAGAATCTATGTTGCTGCGGGGTACGATAGGCGTGCCTCCACCACCTGTGGTGGTGTAAGCGCCTATGTACCCGCTAGCCCCTAGGTACTGCCAATTCTGATGTGAGGATGCCATATCAGAAGTTTACTTTGTCTTCTTGACTGTGGCTTTCTTAGCTACGGCTTTCTTTGCCTTTTTATTGGAATCATCAATAAGCTTATTAAGAGTTTTGGTGATTTCAGGTAGCGCTAGGTTACCGATAAGACCAAAAGCGGGGTCTTTCTTGTTTAGGGCACGAAGTGCTACAGGAAGAGTTGCAGCTAATCCGGCGGCTAGAAGAGCCTTTGGATCAGTGTTTCCAGTTACCCATAGAGCGGTTGCAGCTGCTAAAAATGAACGGCCGTATGAGGCAAGCGCTGCGATTAACTTTGGATCAAGTTTCATAATTACTCCTTATTGTTTCTTTCTGCAAGCATAACGTATAGGTCGTCAATTCTTGACTCTAGCCTATTAACGGCATCTTTTAAACTGCTACCCGAATTCGGTTTAAGTTCGGACAGATAGTGCTTAACCATCCAACGAACCATAATAGCAAATGCGCCTATTAAAGAAGTTATTGAGAGCGCAAATGCGGCCCAGTCTTGAGGTGTCATTAAGTCTCCAGAGAATAAAGAATTAAGTTGTAGGGGGAACTATGATACAAAAATTACACCATGTCATGTTAAAGTATGAACATAACAGAAGGAGAGAATAATAATATCACTGCGCCTGTTCGCAGCACTAATTCTCGCACTATTCTTACTTATTTTGGGACAAAACTCAGCTAATGCAGAAGATCCAGCCACAGATGTGGTTGTAGTTAGTCCTGCTTCCACACCGTCTTCGACCGAAGCGAGTCCAACTCCATCTCCAAGTCCAGAACCCGTTGTTGCAACTTCGGACCCTCAAACTTCCAATACGACAAGTTCTGCTGAGGCAACTCCTGTGGCGAGTTCGACTTCTGAACCATCTCCTTCGCCCACTCCTGATTCTTCCTCGACCAGCGGTCCAAATCTAACTGCATCGCAGCAATCTTCGCCTGAGCCCACTTCAACTTCTCCTTCTCAGGATAGTACGACTGGATCGAACCCACAGCCCACCCCATCAGAAACGGCACCAACAACAATAGTTCCAACAGTTACCTCCGTCACAGAGAAAATTGAGAACGCAACTGTAACATTAACTACGGCTATCAATACCGCAAGTACTGAACAACAATCTGCAGCCGCAACCCCCGTTGTAGAGGCTCAAACAGCCATAGTCGCTGCAGAGTCTGCTACTGCTTTAGCGGTAGTAGCAGTTCAGGCTGTTGACTCTCAGACAGCTGTCGTAGCTACAGCAACTACGAACTTAAATAGTGCCCAAACTGCTTTAGAAACCCTGACTAATGCGACAGCTAATACAAAGGTCTACACAACTGAAGGCTATGTAGCACCCGTTGCTCCAGAAACCCCAACAGTTACTACAACAACTCTTCCACCTATGTATGATGCTGCAACTAAAATCCAAACACCATTTGATATTAAAATGGGAAATACTGTGTACGAAGGTCAGGGAACAGCAAGTCAGATATTTGTAACTTCAAAAGCAACTATTACTTTTGGTAATGGTGACTTTAACTGGTGGGATTTCCCAGCAGGACCTCACATTTCAGTATTTGCCTCTGATTTTATGAGTGCTGGTCCAGGGGCATCTATTACCGTAACCACAACTCAAACCACATTAGCTGTTGATTGGGATCTCCACAGATTTGGAGACAACAACGGACCTATTACAAACGTTAACTGGACTATGACCGTAAACCCTACAACTGGGGAGTGGACTGGCGTAGGAACTGCCGCTGGAAACACAACTAATCTTTATAACGGACCGCGCATTGGTGTTCGTGAAGCTGCGGGACAACCTATAAAGCCTATGACCGAAGTAAGTACTGAAACTATTGCTGCTGCTCAAGACGTAGTGGAAGATAAAACAGAGGTTAAAGTCGCTGCGGTAGCTACCTTAACTTCACTTACTGCAACGGCTGCTTCTACTCTTGCGACTGCTGATCAGGCGGCAAATCTTGCTGTTCAGAAGGTTGAGACTGCTGTAACTGCGCTTTCAGCACCTGTAACTCCGCCAGCGCCTCCACAGCCACCTGTGTCGCCAAGCGAACCGACTCCTGTACCGCCTCTCGATCCGACTCCTCCTGCTCAAGAATCTTCTCAATCAGGAGATCCTCAGACCCCTCCGCCATCCACGAATCCACCATCTGGCGAGCCTTCTGAACCTCAAGGTCCCACATCGCCTGAAATTGTTCCCGATCCACCTACTCCTCCAAATCCTGTAGAACCTCAGCCGCCAACCCCAGAAGTTGAGCCTGAACCTGTGCCTGAGCCAGAACAGCCTCCTGTTGAGCCTGAAGAGCCTTCACCAAACCCTGAAGATCCATCTACTGTTGACCCTGATACAGAACAGCCATTACCACCCACAGAAGAGCCACCACTACCGGTAGAGCCCGAAACACCACCCGTAGAACCCGAGGCTCCGACTGAACCTGAAGCACCCGTGGAACCAGAACCAGAACCAGTGACACCAGAGCCAGAGCAAGAAAATCCGTTAGAAGAATCATCCTCAGAGCCTAGCACACCAGAGGAAGCAGTTGATACAGCTGTTGAAGATGCTCAAGCGGACGGTGTTGTAACTGAAGCTGAAAAAGAAGTAATTGCTGAAGCCTTAATTGAAGCTGCAGATGGTGGCCCGGTAAGTGCCGCAGCAATTGCTGAAGCAGGAATTGAGTATAAGGACCTACCACCAGAGACTCCTGTTGAGGTTAGGCGGGATGAAAACGGTAATGAAGTTATAATTACAGCAGACGTTGCTGCAGCCCTCGTGCTACTCGAGAACCCTGCGGAGTTAATTGGCGAATTATTTAGTGACCCTGGTCAAGCCCTACAAGCACTTGGAAGTATCGGTGCTGATATGTCCCCCGAAGAACGTGAAGAAGCAACAGAAATGGTAGTTGCTGCCGTTGTGGCTGCGGGTGCTGCTATGAATGCAGTGAGTGCAGCAGCAGGATCTACTGGTGGAAGCACTGGTGGATCAAGCGGTGGAGGTAGCTCTGGTGGCGGAGGTCCATCAGGAGATTCTAAAGGCGTTAGGAGACGTAAACCTTGAAGATTATTAGAGACATGATTGACCAACTATGGACATTGCTTGGCATGTTCATTGCTTGGGTGGTACTAGACGGTTCAGCAAAAACAATCGTTGGCTACGCAATCATCGGAACTTTGATTGCTTGGGCTGTCACCTATCCCCTTCGTAACCCAAAGGATGAGGAATAATGAAATCAATCGGAAACATTTTAATGAGAATTGTAGCTACGTTTGCTGCTAGCGGCCTATCAGTGATTGGTGCTGGAGCTATTGCAGGTGTAGACACTATTACTGCGGTAACTGTAGCTGGTCTAACAGCGGTAGCAGCAGTTGTTGAAAAGCTTGCTCGTGGATTTATGAATGATGGAAAGCTTGACCTAGAAGAAATTAATGCTGCGTTTGCTGCTGTAGATACAAAGGCTAAGAGCGAGTCTGACCTAAAGGTTGAAGCTAAGCAAAACGGTACAGATATCTTGATTAGTGCAGCCGGAGCTGTTTCTTATGCAGCTGCATCTAAGCCTGATGGACAAGTTCCAGAAGAACAACCAGTAGATGAAGATTGGGATAATCGATAATGGCAGATCAAGGTACAGCAGCCCGTCTTATTGAGGTTGCAACAGCAGAATTAGGAACCATTGAAGGTCCTAAGGATAATGAGACAAAGTATGGCGCTTACACAAAGGCTAACTTCCAGCCATGGTGTGGGTCTTTCGTAAACTGGTGTGCTAACGAAGCCGGTGTAAAGGTACCTAATACCGTTTACACACCAGGTGGCGCAGCAGCATTTAAGAAGAAGAACGCCTGGATCGATGGAGATCTAGCCGACCCAGAACCAGGAGATATCGCCTATTTTGATTTCCCCTCAGATGGCGTCGATCGGATTAGTCACGTTGGAATTGTTGTCAAAGATAACGGTGATGGAACAGTCTGGTGTATCGAAGGAAATACTAGCCCAGATGAAAAAGGAAGCCAACGAAATGGCGGACAGGTTTCTAAAAAGCTTCGTGCTTACAAGAAGAACCCTAAGAAGGTTATGATTTCAATCGTAGGCTTCGGTCGCCCTAAGTTCGGCGCAGCTCCAGCAGCTAAAGAATCAACAAAGTGTTCTTGCTGCGGTAAGTAATTTAAAATAAAAACCCCCGGCTAATAACCGGGGGTTTTTTATTAGCGGTCGTTTTTACCACCTAAAACAACTAACTCTCGTCGAGGATCTATACCTTCACCAAGTACTAACGAAATAATTCCTGGTGCACTTTCAAGCCCAGACTTATCCCGGAACCATGCCGAACCATTGTCCATAGCAGGATTCTGAATAAATAATCTTGGACCTACATTTTGTGCACGGTAATGGTGATAGTGCCCAACGTTAAGAATATCTGCTTGTGCTACAGAACAACGACCCATAGCCTGTCCAGCCCACCACTTAATCATGTCACGAGCTTGATGACCATGAGCCATTCCGTACATTACCCCACTTAAGTTAATAGTAAGAGTACTATCATCAGCTGCTGGGTACCTGAACTCAACGCGATCTCGTAAGAAGTCACTTTCTTTGCAAATATCTTCTACTGAGGCTACCACATCAATTTGCCAAGAATCTTCAGGACGACCTACTAAAAATCGTTGTACCTCATCGTGATTGCCAGGAACAACGGGAACAATGATCTTATTTGCTAAAGGTGCGAAAGCCTTAATTTGTGCCAATAGCATTCGACGACCAACTCGAACTTGTTCAGATACGCCAATATCATGACGACCCATGACCTTGCCCTTTTGACTTGTCATACCTTCAATGCAGTCGCCTAACTGTGGCAAAGCAATCTGACCTATGTTGTACTTCTTTGAGAGATACTTGTGATGCTCTACTGCTTCGTCTAACGAATGTAAAACTCTATCAATAATTAAAGGGGTATCATCTTTTCCATATTGAGTGTCACCAATACTGTACACGGCAGTAAGGTCTCCCTTATTTTCGGATACTTTTCCTGGTTTCCACTTATTAATTGTTTCAAATAACTCTGTTAGATCGTAATCTTTTTCTACCGTTGAGTTTACAGGAACTACGTTAACCCTAAATGATTCAAGCCACTCTCCGTCATACTTTTGCCAACGAGAGCGTCTATGAGAAATAACTGCCCATTCAGCAGGATCTAAATTAGCCTCTCGCAGAATTTCTTCTGCGCCAGGAGTATTACCATCTGGTCTTGGGGTAGATACGACAAAGCCACCATCTGAACCAATCTCAGATCTAGGCCTCCAAGCTTCGGGAATATTTTTGTTTACTTTATCGGAACCTTGGTTACTAGTTTGAATTATTGCATCATAGTCATCTGCTAGCGACATACACATTCTCCTTGTCGGTGTTCACGAACGGAGGTGCGACCAAAATTACCGCCAGCTCTACGTAGTAGTACAAATAAATCTTTTGTTGTTAATTCATCATCATCCATTGCAGTCTCTAATGCTGACTTATCGGATTCAGAAAGAGTAGAAGCCCATTGGCCTACAATACAAAGTTTGGAATAACCGGCTGATTTAGCTTCTGCGTACAATTCTTCTAACATACTTCTCCAATGTTTAGGCCAATTGCAGTACTAGGCCCCGAGGAAACCTCAAGGCCTAGTGACTAGCATACACGAAATTAGTAAGAAGCACCAGCTCCGGAATCAAAGTTAGTACGGTCACGCTTTGTAGCGGTCGCAATGATTCGTCCGTTTGCCTGGGTCATACCAGCAGCTGGGTCAGTCATCTTTGTGTACTTTGCTTTAATTGAGTAGGCTGCTCCATTACGATCTTGAGCAGGTACCGCAGCCGGTACGTTTGAACGAGGTGCACCCTTTGATCCATATGGATCTCCAGCCTGTGCGCCTTTCTTCTTTACAAGTGTTCCTGCGTCCGGTGATGCTGAAGGAGAACTAAATTTAATTCCTTCTTTCATCATAGGTTGACGGCCTTGCTTTGCCATACCTGCAAGCGCCTCGTCAGGGCTTGGGATTGAGCTTTTTGCCATGGTTTTCCTAACTGTTTAGAGATCTCTTAAAATAAAGAATATATCAATTTACATTGATAGTAAAGACTATTGCCGAGATTTGTCCGTCCCTTGAATCAACGGTAGTAAATCCTGGTCGACAGCTAAGGTCTAGACCTCTAGGGGCAACATAGCCTCTAGCGATAGCGATGGCCTTAACAGCCTGATTTACAGCTGATGCACCAACTGCCCGAAGTTTAACCTGCGGACGCTCATAAAGAGCGTGAGCAATAGCTGAGCCCACTGATTGGGCATTAGAACCGGCGCTTACACGCAGGAACTGTTCTTCTGTTGTATCTTTTTCAATCACGAGTTTGTAGTCCTTTGGATTCGATTTTTGATCGCCCACCCAAGGAACAAGGTACGTTATTTAAGGGGTTAAGTCAGGGTATCCAGCCTCTTTTAATAGCCGTATAAGGTCGTCTAAACGTAAAACAGCTGGCCAGTCCCCAATAGTGGCCGGGCCTTGCCCGTTTAATCTAAGAACAGCTATAGGCAAAGTCTTACCGTCACTTCGCTCTTTTAGTTGTTTTATAGCTGCGCTAGGGTTAAAATCTTTTCTAGCCTTTACTTCCCAGTCAATGCCTATAGTTCCAGTGACATCTGTGCCCGACCTACCAGCTCCGGTAGATTTTGCGTAAGGCCAACCCTCTAAAACAAGCTTATCTGCCAGGATATCTTGAGATTTATATCCACGATGTTTTCTACCTTGTGAAGGCATCTTGCATCCTAATCTGTACCAACAACTGCAGATCTTCTACTGTGCCGTTGTTAAGAAAAATCTGATCTACTCGATAGCCGTCTAGCTGTGTCTCAGAGATATGAGCATTGACCGCATCTACTCCAGCACGCTTTACACGCCATAACTGACCTCCCAAAGCAGAGATACTCTTAGCCTCATTTTCAAAGCGAACATCTGTAATAACTACGCGATCCCCCGCGGATAGATTTCGTAGAGCAATCTTTACCCAAATATCTTCGTCAATTAACTTACGAGCAGTAACTCCTAAATCTTGAAGCAACCGGCGAACTTGTGGCTCTTGTTTTGCTTTATCCCAACCGACTAGGTTAACTAAGTCTTTTAGGTAACCTGTGGGACTACAAGCAACCATAGGGTTTACTTCGTAGAGAAATTCACGAATAGTGTCGGCAAAAGCAATACGACGATACCCATACTTATCCATAAGAATATTAGCAAGAGTGTCTTTTCCAGACTGTGCGTAACCTGTAAGACCAATAATGTTATAAGACTTATTAATGCCTAGCTCCTCGTCGGTAAACAAAGACATCTGCTCCCACTCTGGCATCATGGATTCATCCAACTGCTTCTACCGGTTGCCTTGTTAATATTAACGCGGCGAGTAATCTCACGGTTAATTAAAGAGATGTCTTTTGAAAGGCGTTCTGAGATGATGTGTATAAGGCCATGATAATTAGACAGCTCTTGCAAAGAATCAGACTTAGCCTTGTAATCCGGATCTACCTCAATTTCTGCGTCAATCATAGATACAGCTGTACCTGTTTTCTTCAAGGCTAAACGTTTTTGAGACTTTATAAAAGAAAGATTCTTATCTGCCTCGGCCTTGTCTACTTCAGCACACCAAAGCTGTAGATTAATAAACTCAAGGTAGGCTACATATTTAGTATACAGATCCATTACCTGCTCTTCCATAAGACCGGTGATGTCTGCAGGAAGCGATGGCGCATCATAACCATAATTTTGATTTACGTTCATACCTTGAAGATGCAAAGCTTCGATAGTCTTACGACTAGCCTCTGCAACTTTTAATTCAATTGGACTCATGCTAGGTTCTCCTTTGCCCAGTCATCCCATTCAAGACCTAAGTCTCCTTCATCAATCGTCTCATCAAAACCGTTTTCCTGCAAGTGCTCAAGGAAATCATCATCGGCTACTAAAACAGGCAACCCCTTGTAAGAAAACTCTGCCCTACAAGAAGCGCACTCGCAGTGAGAATCCCCGTTGTCATCAATCCAAAAGTAATCAAGTTTTACTCCGTCATGTGTCATTGACCGCCCCATCCTCCGCCTTTAAGTTGTATACCAAATGTTGAGTATTGGCGAAATGCCTCTCCCCCACACTTACATACTACTGCTGGAGAGGGCCCATCTGCAATTGGAAAAAAACTCTCCATCACTTCTTGACACTTAGTGCATTTATATTCGTAATCAGGCATCTTTGCTCCTAAAAGGTTCGCATCGTTTACATCCCTTAAGAGGGTCAATATTACACATAGGTGGGCGTTGGTTGTCAACTGCCCAGGCAATATCAAGAGCGCTATCAAAGATGTCCTTAGTAAACTCTGGATTGTACTTAACCACGAACTCTTTATAATCTTGGTTAGCTTTAAGCTCATAGATAAATACGATCTCGTCAGGAGCGCTAGCTAGCTCCCCAGCCTCTACCATGAGATGAGTTAAGTGTAGGTAAACCTGACCCTGTAGCTGATGTGATCTAAAAGGAGCACGAATATTGCGCCAAGCCTTTTCTAGATCACCGTCTGACTGTGATAGTAGTGCAGGCGCCTCAAAGCGTAATGTTCCCGCACCAATAGATTTGATCTCAATTAGGAAGTCGTCACCTAAACCCTTTACCCAACCATCTGAGTGACCTGAGATGCGGTGTTTAGGGCTGTACAGCGGAACCTCTCGGTACTCAAAAGTTCCACAACTATCTTCGAAGTCTAGATCGGAGGCTAACTCCCAATCAGTTGGCCCACAGCCTGAGCACTCCCATTTACCATAGAGCACTCCCATTTCTTTTAGCCAGTTCTGCCACTTAGCATGAATGGTGTGTCCCTCAGCAAAGATAGACGCTAGACGAAGTGTGGGCTTCTCTCTAACCTCTTTATAGTTACCAAGGATGGCGTGATATGAGGCTAGGTGACACCACTCTGGTTTAATAATGTCGGATGGATGAAGTACAGCCATATTACGTGAGTCAAAAGGCTTTGCGAGCACATGTCGCTCTAGAGCACCCATTAAACGAGTTTCTCGTTTAGACGCATCTAGAAATGCCTTTAGTGCTCCTGCTTTAGGTTTGCCCGTACTTACCATCCTGGTTTATCCATTCGTCTAATGTTAATCCTTGTTTTTTATATTTTCTCTGAGCTGCATTTCTTTCTCTGTGGGACATGCCCCCAAATATTCCGTGCAACTCATCGTTTATGATAGCTTCTTTAAGACACTCTTTGCGAACCGGACAAGCTGGTCTGCCGTCCTTACCCCAACATATTGCCTTAGCTTTATCTGCTATCGGTTTGTATAACGCCTTGTCTCGAGGAGGAAAAAACATTTCTGTATCTTCGCCACGACATTTAGCGCTGTATCGCCAAGCCCATGTAGGCTCGTCTTGGTTTTCCATTTATCCACCTTTGATTGAATTACGAAGTTCAAAGAAATCCTCCTCCACTAAAACTACGTAGTTCTCTCCGTCAAGGTGAAGACCTAACACTGGTATCCGGCTATCTAGGATAGCCTCAGTGGTTATCTTCTTTAAAACGTCTGATTTAATAGTTACTGATTTTTTACCAGTCCATTTGTGCTCAATCAGAAGTTCATCACTTCTTACATCTCCTTTACGAGACCAAAAAGCTCCAGAAGCTGCTGAACGTTGTCCATCAACTTTTTTTGCCAATCTCTTCTCATGCTTTAGAGATTGTTTCTGCCCCTCACTTTTCATCCAGATCCTCAAGCGCCAATATAGGTTGAGCTTTAATAGTGCCTAGGACTGCCTTGCTGATCTCTTCGCTTAGGTCAATCTCTTCACGTAAAGAATCAATAAGGGCCTGCGCTCCCTGCCACTTACGATCACCGTAGTACATCCAACCACCACGTCGATCTACAATGCCATTTAGCAAAGCTAAAGCAACAATTTCCTTACCGGTGTCGTAACCACCCGCGTCAATAGCCCCACCGTCTGCAAAATAAAAGTCCAGATAGGCGGTCTGTTGAGGAGGGAAAGTCTTGTTCTTAATAGTGCGTACCCTAATAGTTTGACCTACTCGACGCTTACTCTCACCGGTACCAACCTCTACCCAGTCGTCGCGCTTTACTTCGCAACGAACGCTGTAAGCGTAGTCCTTACCCAAACCTCCAGGTGTAGTTCGTGGATCTCCATGCATAACGCCAATCTTCATACGGTACTGATTAATCATAATTCCAAGTACTGGACGTTCTGACTCAATCAGATCACGCTTGGTAGCACTAGCTACTTTTCTGAAGAATTTGTTGGTGATGAGGGCTCCTCGTCCAACGGTGAATTCTTCCATGTGCTTTTCATCTTCTGCACTAGGAACCAGGGCAGGAAGTGAATCAACAACGACCATATCAACAGCTTTGCTTTCCATGAATTGAATAACCGCATCAAACGCATCCTCCATACTATTAGTTTCTACAAGTAAAACTCGACTATTATCTACACCGCAAAGTTCTGCATACTTTGAGTCAAAGTCTTCTGCAGCAATCCATACGGCAACAAAATCAGGGTTAAGCTTTTGGTTTGCAGCAATAGTCTTAAGAGCTAAGGCTGTCTTACCGTGAGAAGCTTCACCAACTAGTTCAACCCAACGATTCATAGGCCAACCTCCGCCCAAAACAACATCCAGCGTTAATGATCCAGATGTAATGCGCTGAGAAGGAACAGCATCTCCAGCAAGAATGACTGTATTTGAGCCAAGCTTTTTATTTATAGTTGCTGCAATCTTTAAAGCCTCTGCTGCTAGTGCCATTATCCGATCCTATCTACGATTGTTGTTGGGTTAAATCCACCGCTTTGTGAAGGTTGTTTAGCTGGGATTGGTGCTCCTCCTTGACCAGTGCCTCCAACACCAGAACCTGCTTGAACGATTGGGTAACCGCAATCATAGCAGCGTTTGCGTTGAGTACCGGGAGGCGCCATATAGTTACCAGACATGCAGCCTGGACAACGCTCTGAGTCCCTAGCACTTTGAGCTCGAGTAACTAATTGATCTTGTTGGGGATCATAAGAAACTTGAACGTTAGGTGTTTGAGTAGGTGGGCGGTAAACGTTGGGTGCAGGGGGAGATGTTGGGGGAGTATTTTGCGTAGAAGGCGTAGTACCCAACTTCTTTGCCCACCAGTTATTGTTGCTCATAGTGCACCACCTTAGATTCGATAAGTCCGATGTTGTTTAAAGTTGATACGCAAGATAAAGAAGAAGACAACGCAATCATTCTAAACAACGTGTTTAACTGATCCAAGTTTTCTTCTGAAACGTCATCTTTATTCTCCTCATCTAGCATGTAAGCAGAGGTTGCAATCTTTGCCGCTATATCTGCGTGAGCGTCGATAAAAGGAATAAGCTCTGCAATATTAGACAGCCTTGACTCGCTTGCCTGCTCCTCCATATCAGCAACCTCTGGAGATATAGGCGGCAAACCCATAAGATTTGCTATACCTTCCGTAGGAGTTAACATAGAGTCGTAGATAATTTCTCGCATCAACACTGTAAGGGGAACTTGGGTGACGACTTCTTCTTTCTTTTTCTTACGGCGTAAGAACTTCATTTAGCCTCTCCCCAACGTTTTACAGTAGTGATGTCTGCCAGTAACGGCACAGATAATGCGTTAATACCTTCCATTGCTAAACGAATTTGTTTTACGGTTTCCTCAGCAATATCTGTAGGCGTAACCGTAACTAACTCGTCATGCACGGTAAGGATTAGGTTTGCCTTATCCGGAATCATCTTATTAGCCCTAATCATAGCAAGCTTAATTAGGTCTGCAGCCGACCCCTGGATTACCGTATTAAAGGCTTGACGCTCTGCACGAGAACGTTTCCAGACCTCGTTTGACCTGAGGTCTGGAAGGTACCTGCGACGCTTTAAAAGGGTGCTAGCAAAAGGTATAGGGGCTTGACGACGGCTTTCACTAATGACCTGTCGCTTATATCGTGCTACTGAGGGGAACTTAGCAACGAACTCATCCAATAGATCTCTAGCCTCGGCCAGCGTGCAACCAATTGAAGAAGAGATCTTATCTGGACCAACTCCATAAGCTAATGACAAAACTAATACTTTACCAGCTTTACGATCTACTCCCATAGTATTTCCAATAGTTGTATAGATATCTTCGCCGTTTAAGTAAGCACCACACATAATCCTGTCTTGACTAAACGATGCAATTACACGAGGCTCAATCTGAGAATAGTCAGCAACTACTAAAGAATATCCTTCTGGGGCTACGAAAAGGTTGCGGATAGCCTTACCATTAGGTGTGTGCGGAGCCGGCACGTTCTGCAAATTCGGATTACGGCTAGAGAACCGGCCGGTCTCCGCACCATATTGAACAAAGTCGGTATGAATACGGCCTTTAAGCATCAAGCTCTTCTTAGCAGTTACTTTAGACTTACCAGCAAGAGTTCTGGTTATGTCTCCACCAAGATATGGAATTACATAAGTTGTTAATAACTTATTGAGATCAGAATATTCAATGAGAGCGTCTACTAAAGGATCTTTACCTGCCAAACCCTGTAGTGCTGGCTCAGAGACTGAAAAGTCAGAGACAGAGGCGGGCTTACCCTCGTCAGCCCGCTTCTGCCCTGCGGGGGTTAGAACTTTTGGTTTTAGCCCCCTACCCCCATCCTTTTTAGGAGAGAACAATAATTTTTGTTTTTCAGGAACACTATTAATATTAAAAGCTTTACCGGCTAACCTATAGATGGTTGCTTTAGTAGTCTCAAGTTGAACGTCAAGGTTTGCTTTAAGTTTCTCTAATTGATCAACGTCAATATCCGCACCTCGTAGTTCCATACGACAGATTACTTCAAGCACATCCATCTCAAGGTTAAAAATTCCTCGAAGACCATCGGTATCAAGTTGATTAGATAACTTCAACCAAAGTTTCCAGGTCCACTCTGCGTCTAGGGCAGCGTAAGTTGCCACCTCTTCAAAGCTATGCTTTTCCACTTCTTTTCCTACACCCTTAACCATGTGGTAGCCAAACTCACGCTGCAAGCAATCATCTAAACCTAAAGAGTTGCGATGTTGGTTATCAAGTATAAAAGACGCGTTTAGGGTGCATGCGTAAGGCTGTGCGGGAAGACCGCCAATGTATTTAGATACGCTTTGTAGGTCAAACTTAAGGTTGTGACCCGCCTTGATCTTAGTGCTATTAAGTAAAGGCTTTAAAGCTTTAAATACTTCACCCGCAGTTAGTTGTTCTGGGGCAGGTCCAAATACACGAGTAGCTTTGCGCTCATCCTTACTATAATCAGAATCTCTAAGCTCTAAACCACGAGCAACTCTAGAAGCTGCTGATGGAAGCATTGGGTAATCGGTTCGAAGATATTCGCCGTTGGGATGACCCATAGGAATAACGTCTACACGTCCGTGGGTAGCCAAAGCAATCCAGGTAACAATATTTTGACGAGGGTCTCCGCGATGATCACCAACAGTTTCTACGTCAAAGCAAAAAGCATCTACGGCGTCGTACGCCTTAACAAGTTCGTCAAGTTGTTTTTGTGTAGTAATAATATTCATTAGCGCTCCTGAGGTTGGTGCGCTGAGGGCCCATAGAGAAAAGGAGACACCAAGAGATGGGCCCTCAGCACGATTGTTTGGGTTAGTTACCTGATGCGATTTCTCGAGCAATCTCAGCAAGTTCAGCCTTGGTAGAAGTGTGAAGTGCTTCTGGTCCTAGTGGCTTCATTGTTTTGATTAACTCAGCAGCTGCAACAGGGTCGATTCCCCAATCCTCAGCGAGGTCACGCTCTTTCACAGGATTAATTGTGTAAGAGGTTTTTGTACCGGTACCGGTCTTACTTACAGCCCAGTAAATGTCAGGACGATTAAGCGGGCCAGTCTTCTTATCAGAATCAAGCTTCTCAAGTTGTCCGCATAGACGAACTCCAACAATCATCAATTGAAGTTGTGGGTCTTCGTCAGAAAGGTTTAGGACAGTAAACGCAAACTTTTGATCTGGCTTACTTCCTACAGCAACTAGTGGGTCGCCCTCACCAATGCTAATAAAGGACTTCTTACCAGGACGATTTACCCAGTGCTGCATAAAGGACATTGGCTCATTACCAATGAATTTAATTAGTTGGACATCCTCGTCAAATCGGAAGTCAGTTGCGAATGTTTTGCTGGACTTTGCTACGGCTTTCTTAGCTGCTGCCCAACCTGTTTGGATTACAGAAGAACGTTCTGGTGTTTCTGTTTCGTCCTCTGCGGTAAAGATCTCTTCAAGATCTTGTGGTGTTGGTGCGGTGACTACATAAGAGTCAACGTTAGGTGTTTCTGTGCTTTCAATACGGATACCCATGTGGGTATCTCCTTTCGGTCAGTGGATCATAGGTTGATGGTCATATTAAGTTGTTTCTTGAGAGTGAATCTTAGTCCATTTCTCCATCAATTCAATTGATAGGTCGTGATGTCGATTCCAATCAACTCTGGGTGCTTCAAGAAGCCCCCGAGATTGAAAACTCTCGATAGTTGCTTCGACGATTGCTCTGCTGTACATCCGCCATCCGGGCTTCTTTACACCATTAACAAGCATTGACTTTAAGCGATAGGGTGCACGTGGAATATAACCTTTTCGTTCCCAAAGCCTCAAAGTAACTAACGGTCTGTTTAACGCAAGTCCTAACGAACCTGCGCTAAACAATTCTAGCACCTTTCCATTGGGAAGTGTCTTCACCTGAGGTTCAGAATCCCAAGTTCCTGGTGTAGAAACTTTACGTGGTTTTGCTTTTGGATCTGGAGCACGACGTTTGCGCTTTGATCCTGGGTAGTAATCATCCAGGCTTTCAAAGAGCTTGTCAACTTCGTCGTTCATATCTACCAGACCTTATGACTTAGAGGGTATAAATGCCCAAGTAACTTTCTTAGGAAACATCGTATCAACATCTTCTTCTGTAAGCAAACCTTCATATAGACAAGACATAACTGCATCTTCATCTAAAACAGGTTGCATAACAAAGCAGCGAGAGTCGAGTCCTTTTTCTTTTAAAATTCGTGTTGCCTCTGCCATGTCGAGACTTTGAGAAACTTTGCGTTGACGTTGCAAAGATCTATATCCATCGACTTCTTGATCTAACGAATACCATAAATGACCTTTGTCATCTGGCTCTCCTTCGGTATCAACAAGATCCGAAAGAAATGTTTTTAACTCTGCCTGTTCTTTTGTTAAGTCATCGATGCGACGCTTTAAAGTAACAAACTGTTGAACTTTACTTAATACAGAACTTACCGGTTTCTTGTCCGGTGGGATGATATTTGGCATGGGTGCCCTCCTTTAAACCCAGCCTATACCACCCCACCGACAATACGCAAGTTACTTGATCGGGATGTTCTTAGGCTTCTTTTCCTCAGGCAAGATGCGCTCTACGGTAATAGTTAGAAGGCCGTCTTCGAACTCAGCCTTAGTAACCTCCATGTGATCAGCTAGGGTAAATTCCTGATCAAAGTCGCGTCTAGCAATTCCTTGATGAATGTAGTCAAACTCACTATTACCAAGGTGGCTGTTAACCCCCTCACCGGAAACTGTCAGGACGTTTTCTTGTTTAGAGACAGACAGGCCGTCTTTATCAAAGCCAGCCAAAGCCATCTCAATATAATAAAGATCTTTGTTCACCTGACGGATGTTGTATGGGGGATAGGAAGCTTGCTTTGCAGCAGTAGACACTTCCCTAAATACAGTTAGAAGAGGATCAAAGCCAATAGCCCAACGATCAAAGTTTGGAAATAAACTATTGATAGTTACTGGGGTTGCTTTGGGAAGTTGCTTATGGTTCCAGTCTTGATTTGGATATCCTTTAGGCATGGGTAATTGATGCATAATTATCTCCTTAGACGATAACTAGGTTGTTAGACCCCCCGGAATTGGGCAGATCTTATTGTGTAACAAGGATACCAGGAAAATTATTCCTTGGTGTATGCCTTTAGCGCCTCAACAATGACATCCGTAACCGTACGGCCTTCTATAGCAGCCTTGTCTTTTACGGCAGTCCAAAGGTCTGTGGCTACACGGATAGTGCGTGTCGGCGTTTTAGGTGCGTTAGGCATCTGACTATGTTAAACGAAAGCTGCCTCAAGGAAAGCCTTAAGTGAGCCAATATTTAGGTTAACCCCGCCTTTATCGTCTATGCCCTCACCATCTACAACAGCATTTGCTACAGCTAGTTTTTGACTGAGCATTGCGTGTTGACGCTCTTCAACAGACTCTTGCATTAGTATGTCTTGAATAACTATTGTCTTCCACTCACTAGACGCCCTACGTATGCGACCATTCCTTTGTACAGCGAGTCCAGCATTCCACGGCAAGTCATAGTTAATGAGTAAGTTAGCCTGAGGCAAATCCACGCCATAGCCACCAGCATCAGAACTAACAAGGATCCTAACATTAGGGTCAGTCTGAAACTTAAGCTTAGAAGATTCTTTATCTTTTGCATTCATTTCTCCGGTATAGCCGGTGGAGATTTTTGCTCCAAGGGTTGTCATAATAATGTCTACCATTTTAACATAGCTAGTAAATATAACTACCTTGTTTCCTTCATAATCACTTAAAAAGGTATCTACGTACTCTTTTAATACAGATAGTTTTGGAGACTTGGTAAGGTCGTCCAAAGCACCGCTGTCCATTAACTCTGCGGCATAAGCTGAACCACCTTTAGATCCAAGAGCGGGTTCCATGCTGCTAAATGAAACGGATGATCCGTCATCAAATTCTTCACTATAGAGAACTGTTTTGTCTACAAGATTAAACTTTTTAGCGCTTTCTCGTAAAAGATCTCCGTGATCGCACAGCATCCTGAGGCAAGTTAATTTAGACATAATTTTTCCACGCATAGCGTTTGCCTGGTCTGGTTGAGAACCAGAATAATGAGAGAGCAGATCAAAAGATGTTCCAAAAGACTCTATAGCTTCGTCAAGGTCAGCAAGTAAATCTCGAACTATAGACTTATAAAGCTTAGCCCCATACGAATCAAACGGTACAAGAATTGGCTCCGCAAATATAGTTTCAGGTAAGTACGGGGCAACATCTGGATCAGCTTGACGTTTTCTAACACACGCCTCTAAAAGAGTTTTATTTAACAGGGGTAAATTTCTATAACGTTCTACTCCACCAAACCTGTTACGAACAATAAACGTAGAATCAAATAAATCAAATCTTCCCAAAACTTTAGGGTCAACAAATTGCATAATTGAGTAGAGCTCTTCTGGTTTTCCGTTTTCTACCGGTGTACCAGTAAGAGCAAATTTATAGGGGCTAGATAGCTTTTTTACTTTTTGAGATCGTTTTGATCTAAAGCTTTTGATTGCGGTTGCTTCGTCGCAGACAATGAATCCTGTAGGGAGCTGTCGTATATACTCCCAGTCGTTAACAACTTGCTCGTAGTTAATAATGACGTAATCAACGAGTGTATGCCCCCAATCAAAGGCTTCTTGGTATTGGGCAACTCGTTGTTTTGGCGTTCCATCAATAACCAAAGGTGTTGAAGACTCATTAGTAAACTTTCTGATTTGATCTGCCCATTGATATTTCAGGCTAGATAAGCAGATAATGATACCAGGTTCAGTTATTAAACCTTCATCCATAAGTCGTTCAATTGCAGCAATAGTTAAAACGGTTTTTCCTAAACCAAGGTCGTACGCAACTAACATTTTGCCGCGTCGGCACATAGCATCTACAGCCTCTGGTTGATACGGGAGTAGAGTCCCGGTAAAAGTCACTAGTTGCCCCTTATGATCGCCATTACTTCTACAAGTATAGCAGTGGCTGACTTAGGTAGACCATTTCGGTAAAACTCGTTGACGTGTGCAATCTCGTTAATAATGCGGGCCCTAAGCTCAGCTTCAGTCTCCGTAAATTGATTTTTCCCCAAATACGCAGTGCTTAGCTTTCTGGATGCCGTACTCGATCTGCTCATATGTCATGTCTCCTATATCTTTTACTCCGCTAGAAGCGTAATTAAAAAACCAACATTCAAAGCCTAGTTCTTTACTAAGAGAGAACATCTCTTTGGAAGCTTTCTCCCCCGCCTTATCAATACTAGGGTTATCAAAAGCAAAAATCAACTTTCCGGCCTTGCGGAATAAAGCCACTTGATCTGAGCTTACGCTGGCCCCAAAGGTTGATACGCCCTGACTCAATCTCATAGAGCTAAGCTTTACAACATCCAAAGGTGACTCAACTATGAGCATAGTCTCAGTAGCCCAAACATCTAAGCCAAATAAAGTTGTGGATTTCTTTACACCTGTTGGACGGTTTCTAAAAGTTCTATTGCTCTGACCTTTTTCTTGCCACCCCATAAGATTTCCGGTATCAGCATTTCTAATGGGAGTAATCCACGCTTCTTGACGGCGGTCCCACTTAACACCGTATGTTTCACAGGCATTTGCGGTTAACTGACGTGCTTGCAAAGCCCAGTCTGGTGGCGAGTCAAATACAGCTAATCGAGCCTCACTCATCTCTACGGGCTTAGGTAGGGAAACGTAAGACTCTCGCATTTCTTCTAACTGTTTTGTTAACTGTTCAAAATCAACCTCTACATTTGCACGTAACCATTCTTTAGCAGCTTCTAAATCTAGACGTTCCCAAGAAGTTTTAAGTTCTTTGATCTCAGCAACAAGAGTTAGAAGCGTGCCCTTGTATCCACAGGAGAAGCAATGGTGGACACCAGTTTCAGAATTCATAGACCAAGAAGGGTTGTGATCTTCACGGCCGACACGCTCTAAGTGCATGGGGCAATAGCCTTGAAGCTCTCGGTTACGTTGTTCTGTTAGAACACCGAGACGCAGCAAAGCTTGCTGTACGTCGCCCTCACGATACATTTAAGAAAAATCTACAATCACTCGGTACATAATTTCTGTGTAAGTCATGGCATTGGCTGCTAAGTCCTCTGGGTGGTGCAGCTCATCAGATGTAGTTGGCCAATTAGAGTACATATAGCCACGCAAGCTTTCAGCAAAAGTATCTACAAACTCATCAACCGTAAGGTAGCCGTGAGCACGTAATTCAGCCTCAGTCTTCCTCTTCCCCATAGTATTCCTCCTTTGGTCTATCAGCCATCATCACATAATCTTCCGGCATATCTACTAACGTAGGTGCGGTTGCCAGAGCCCCACACGAAAAACATTCCATGTCCAACATATACATTGAGATCTCATAATCTTGGAACATACACTTGACATTCCAAAGCTGAGATCCGCATACACATACGTGGGTAGGAAACTCTTTATTTCTTAAGTCGAAGCTCATACAAGTACCCGTTTTCGTCGACGCATGTTTTTGCGTTCACGGGGAGTGGTTCCTCCCCAGATACCGTCAAGACTAACATCCTTAATAGCATACTGAAGACAGTCTAGGGTTAGCGGACAGCTCTTGCAAATAATCTTCGCACGCTCAGTCACGCCTCGATCATCGTAGTCTTCTGGAAAGAACAAATCTGGATCCACCGACTTGCAAGCTTGTGTTCCGTCAAACGGTACTGATTCCAAATAGAGATCCATACTCTTCGAACTTCCCCTCTTCCCAGTCCCATAGCAGATCACTTGTAGCCGGTCCGCAGTTACGGCTTGCAACAATACGTAGTTCACGAGATGTGTCATCTTCTTCATCTTGTTTCTGTAAACCAAGAATTACATCTGAGTCTTGATAGAAAGAAGATGAGTATCCGATTGCATCTGCCGATACTTGACGCTTCTTCATCTTCCACAACAAGACCTGAGTAGAAATAACAATAGGAAGTTTTTTAGCCATTGCTAAATGCTTTAGATTACGAGTGATATTAGTAAGAGCTTGAGGACTGTTGGACTCCCCAGTAACCTCATCAGTCATCAAATAGACACCGTCTACAAATACGATGTCTGGACGAATCTTGTCAATCTTTGCAGCAAGACCAGTGACAGTCATTGCAGATACGGAGTCGGTTAGATAAAACTTATGCATCGCTTCCATAGCCTTCAACTCATCCATGTAACGATCTTCTTCAGCTTTAGTCAGGGCCCCGCGAATGAGCCGGGAGTGAGCAATGCGAGCACGCATCGAGTCGTGCCGTTGCTGCTGCTCTAAGTTGGTCATCTCAAAAGATTGGAACATTGGAACAAAACCGTCCCTATGTACGTTGACTGCCATCTGCATTGCAAGGACTGACTTACCTGTCTTAGGTGGAGCAATAATTGTTACAAGCTGTCCTGGCTGTAAACCTGCGGTTGCTTCGTCAATAGTTTTAAAACCAGTTGCAAAGCCAAGTAATCCGTTAGGACGGGTCTTAATGTTTGTGTAGTCGTCAAAACGTTTAGTAGCGTTGTCAGTTAGATCAATATCCCCAGACTCACGAACACCTTCGTCGATTAATTTTGCAACACCTTGACTAAGAACAGCAATAGCAGCGTTGTGGTCTCCACTAGCAATAGCTTCGGAAGCGTCCTGTACAACTGTGATTGCATGCTGACGCTTTCTATACTCGACTAATTGATCAACAAGATATTCAAGAGTATCGTCAACAGCTAACAACCTGTAAGTAGGGAAGTTATCAACAACAGTTACGGCAGTAGGAACCTCTTGATACTTTGTCCAGTGCTGCCGTAAGAAACGCCATACCTGTTTGTTCTCATCAACAAAGAACCAGTCATCGGATACTCCAGCCTCTAAAAGAGGTGAGATATCTCGGGTACGAATTGCACGGGAAAGTAATCTGACTTCGTTATCAGCTGCCACTTATAGTTTCCCCATCTCTAAATACTTACTGCCATACCTTAAACCCCTAGAGGGGATATCCACAACTCCTTTGAGTTCTGGACGATACGGAAGCTCTGCTACCAAATCTGCTACTACAGGGTACGAGTTAACATAGTTAAATGGGTTGGTACCCAAGTTGTCAAGATCCTCAAGTACCTCTTTCATCTCTTTCTTTGAATAACCGAACCCGATTAATTCTAGTGAGTACCCATGCTTCTCAGCAAATCGCCAGAACAATGAAAGTGACTGACGACTGTAAGTGCTCTCCTCTGAGAATACTGGAATACCTAAAACTTTTTTAACTGAGGGACGTCTATCCAAGATGCAGTCAAGAGTTACCGCAACTCTTTTAGGAACCTCGTTAGATATATCGCCCCCTTGCATGACTACAGTACTTCGATTTTACCGTAGTTAATTAAAAGTTGTCTAAAAGCTTTTGGATCTTTGCTTGCTACTGCGGTATCAAGCTTCGAGGCTTTAGTAGAAATTTCTGTTGGGTAGATACCATCGTTGTCATCCATACGTGTCCGTACAAAACGAACATGCTTACAAGAACTTCTAGAACTATAACCTGAGCAGTTGCATCGAAGCTTTGAAGAAGAAACGTTGACCTCTACTTCGTGAACGCCTGTATCAGAAAGAAACAGTTGTGTTGCTTGCCAGTAACTCATTGATGTCCTCATTTACGTCGATCCCCTCTCGCTATTATGTCAATTGGAATAAAAGCTTCGTACGCAAAACTACCCATAGCTTCGCCATACACCGCACCCCAACTTTTTAGTGGAACATTAGTCGTTACAATCGTGGGAAACCCAGCGTTGAATCTAGAGCGTAGTAAAGCATCAAATGTGTTTTCTGCCCAACCGGTGGAGGTTCGGTGCTCTTTTCCCAAATCGTCTAGAACAAATGTTCGAACGTTATGTTCTCTGGAGCCCTCTCCATAAATCCCATTGATCATAGTTTCAATGCTGTCATCGAATTCAGACCATTGAGCCTTCTGGATCCTAAGTAGCTTTGGATAGTCCATAAACATGGCTGGGCGCTTTGGGTTCAAATCTGGAAGGCCCCAGGCCTCCCTAGACATGCCCCTAATAAGCTCCTGGAGGGCCGTAGAGGCGAGAGTAGTCTTGCCGTGACCTGGTTCACCTACCAGGAGCAATCCACGACCGCAATTAGGGTTTCCGGCTGCCTGGATTACCTTGCCAGACTTCACCATGTCGACCCACATCTTGACCTTGTCTAGGGAGTCTGACGGCTCAATATCTGAGAATTCCCACCCAACAGTTTTCATTGGGAGGTTTGCTCCGTTGATCTGAGCCCTCATGGTTCCTGGCAAATCTGAAATGTTATACATTACCCCTCCAACATCTTAAGCAACTTTTCTTGATGAGCCAGAGTATCTTCATCCAACCTTGTAGATTCTGCAACTCGGCTAACCATTCCGTGAACAGTACCGTAGTATTTCATAAAGCGTTGATATACGGGCAACCCTACACCAACATCGTGAAACATTCTTGGATCCTCAAAGAACATCCGCATCCCCTTAAGGATAGCAATGCGCTCTACACCTTCGCCAACTCTTTTATTAATCCAAGTAATCAGATGTTTTCCATTAACTTGATTTGGAGCACCTGAATGGATCTTCATGTAAAGATCATAAAACTCTGCGACCAACTCTCCGGTTGTCCAGTCCTCTTCAGGAACATTGAGTCGGTTACGAGATTCTTTCTCCACCTTGGTTTTCTTTGGTCGAGCACCGCCAACCTTTAAAGAACTGACTTTACCGATGGCGCCAGAGTCGTCATCAGTTTCTAAAACAAAGCGACTCTTCGGTTTTTCGGGGGTTGTGTTTTCTTCCAGTCCTGGCCATCCCATAGATTCCACTCCTTTTCCTTTTTGGGGCGCAGCCCCTATAGATACAGTTACGTTAGTAACTGTATCTATATCTTTACTACTAGTAGATATATCACTAGTACTAGTCAGCTTATTACTGTCAATGTATAGAACGCCTGATAATCCGTCGTCGGTGAACTTTAAGATTGTTCTCCATTGTCCAGAATTATCTTGATGTCGTACAGCCTTAATATACTTATGAAACTTAAGTTCTGCCATAGCATTACGAATAGCATCACGTCCTTCGGGAACTGATGCTGACATTTCTTGTGCAGATAGAACACGACCTACCTCTACGTAGTAGGCAAATAGACCTCTAGCACGAAGCGAAAGGTTTGGGTCTGAATATGGTGACTTCATAGTCTCCTCCTTGGAGGACAGACTCTATAGCGGAGGAACCCTTCTTGGCAAACCGCGGGTTACTCTTTCAGGAGTCCCCGTTACTAAGTTCTCAACAATTACAGAAGACGTTAACCCTAAGAAAGCGGCAGCTAATACGTAAAAGATCTGATCCCACCCGAGTGGTCTGAGTACTAAGCAGGCCACTGTGCTCATAGATAGGGCAAGTAAGCCTCTCCATTTTCCTAAGGATATTAATAGTTCTTCTATGGCTGTTAATACACAGGCCACCGCCCAAGCTGCTACAAGTAGTTCAGTCATAGGCTGGAACCTACTCCTTAAATATAACCTTGTCAAGGTGGAAGGTGCGACCAACTCCAGGGGATGAAGGGCTGCAGGTTACTTCAACCTTAGCATATACAACGCCAGTATTAGAGAAGCTGGCTGAACCTATAACCTCGGTTTGTTCTAGATCATCGGCAACTCTAGTAAAAGAAAAGGTGTTTTCAGTAACAGCCTCAATAGTTGCAGGGCCTGATAAATCAACGTAATTATTTACTACAACAATTACGTCTTCTCCTACAGAGAATCTGTGTGCACCAGTTGTAGTGAGGGTAATATAATTACTTTCTACAGCTGCTCCAGAGATAGCGACGGTTTTAGCGCCAGGCGCTACTACATCTAAATACGCCCAACGGTCATGTCTATTTAAAACTACTTGAGATGTTTTTTCTCGCAAGAATCCTTGACTCTCTGCGTACCATTTAACTTTTAATGTGTAAGTTCCATAAGCATCTTCGTTTTCTGGTTTTACAGCAATAGATGCGTAGTATCCAGTCACTGGTCGAATGCTAATGAGGTCGCTAATAATTCCAAAATCTCCATCATCATTCGAGATAACCTTACAAAACGCTGCTCCCTGAGTAAGAATTTCGTCAAATATAATTCCTCGAGATACAGACCTTCTTAAAATAGATGAGACTCCATCCCAACCTTCAAGGTCAAGTTCAAAAGACGGAGAAGTTAAAAGAGTGCCCGTAATATCATTTAATCCGACTTCGGACTCGTGAGTTTTAATAGCCCAGGTAGATCCTAAAGGGGTAACTAAATCAAGAGAAGAAGCTAAGCGTTGGTACTTTTCTTGGTAACGAGTTCCGTAGAAGCTATATCCCGCGTTAACCATGTACGAATACGCGTAGGACACTGTCTCACCAGCCTGTGCTGGGTTTTCAGATACCGTAGTGCCACTCGTTGCTGGGTTGACAAACGGGGTAGCAACTCTTCCAAACTCTGCTTGAACCCCATCAATATGAAAAACTTTTGTTCCTGATCCAGCTTGGCTAAGGGAAATAGTTATTGTAAAGCTAGTTTCTCCTACTTCAGCAATTCTTGTTACATCTATACGAGTCCAAGAGTTAGCATTTTCCGTAGACACTCTAAACGAGTTGACTGCTTGTCCTGAAGTACTAATTGAATATACGCCTGCAACGTTCTTAACGTAAGCAGATACTACTACGTCCTCCCCACCAATACAGGCTCCTCTTGGGTAGTACACCGTAGTAGAAATAGATCCCCCACCTGTTGCCGATACGTTTCCTCGTTTTGTTCCAAAAAGCGGGTTAGAAGTGCTTACCGTAAATGTAGTCCCAGCAGCAGCAACCCACTTATCTGTGTCATCAAACGAAGAGTTAGTAACCATGTTTAAATGGTTTCTTTTATCCCAAGTACAGTCTGAGGATGGATAAAAAGTATTGACATTTGGGTCTTCCGGAAGAATTCCACCGTCACCTTGAAAGTAGTCTTTTATTTCTGCAGCTTCTACCATCATAACTGAGTCTACGTAAAATACGTCGTCTGCCTCCGCATCGGGGAAATACACAGAGCATTTAACTAATGGTTTACTGTAATCTTCGCCTAGAACCGGTGATACGGCGTATACAGATATGCGTTGAGCAGTTGCAGTTAAGGTTACTGGATCACTATCTACATAGTATGGTTCCACAGGGTAGTATTTACCATCTTCATCACTAAGAATTCTTACTTGATCCTCATATGATTGACCAGAAGAATATTCTATGCGAGCTACAGCATTTTTTCCTACAGCACCGCTTACATAAAAACCTACCGTATAAGGTGTTCCCGGAGATACCGTTTGCCAGTCTGAGATTAAAGCGGCTTTATCATCTGATAGCGTAGTCAATTTTGCTACCGCTGTACCAAAAACCTTTGCCGCAGTTGGTGGGTTTAGATCCTGAATAAGTTCAGCATTAAATGATTTCCACCAGCTGGTGCCAGAATCAAAACTTGGGTTTAAGATGTAGTTCTCTAAGTCTGCTTCTACGTTTACTTTAATTAAACGTGCGTCTTCGTACTCGTAACTTGGAAGTTTTCCAGCATTTGTAATGCCTTTGTTATCGGCTTCTCTAAAATCAAATTTATCAAATAAGAATTTAGTAGCTCCTACAGAGGCAGTTAAAGAAATAGATACTTGAGCATAAAAAGTATTGGTAGGGGCTGTAATACCGTCTCCTATGGTTTCTGAAGCGGACCGCAGTTCTTTCCAAGCAATATCTGTATTAACAACAGATCCTAAAGTACTAGAAGATATTAGGGTTCCAGCTTTATTTAACCACTTGATAGAAACAGATACTGTTCCTGTTTCGGTAAGGTGTCGCACCCAACCTTTAAAAATATACTTTTTACCAGCAGTAACTGGAATAGTGTAGTTAGTTCCGGTACCTAAAGTAAGGGTTTTTGCAGACGTATTTGCAGGAGTAACTACTGCAAAACCTACCTCCCTCATAGGCCACTCGGAACGAGCTAGTGGCGTTACAGGGGGTAACACGGCTGATCCAAGATCAACCAAAGCCGTAGAATATTTTTGATGGGAAATTGTTACGGCAGACGGTCCGGCTGTCCAACGTCCAATACTTTCCTCAAAAGATGCGTCGTTATAATCAAGCATGAGGTTTCTACCTGCCTCTACGGAAGTACCCCAGTGTGTTAAGGCAGTTGCATAAGAGGCAATACCTAAGCTAGTTCCTTTATAGGCATTGATAAAGTTTCCGTTTTTATATAGAGATCTATGATACGTATCCCCTAAAGAAGGTTCGTATAAAAATCCTAAATCTGTAACTTTATTCTTTAATAATATAGACGGAACATTTCTAGCGTCCGCATATTCTTGTATAAGAGACGCCTGTGTTCTAATCTTGTCATACTCAAAACTATACGCATCAATAAGCCTACTTAAGGCAGTATCTTCTGCCTCACCAGTAGCGTCTCCAACACCGCCGGACTCATTTAGCCACGCAGCAGGAAGCCAACGTTTAAAGTAATCAGCTGTTTGAGTTTGAGCTACGGTATTTACAACAGTACTTCCACAGTTAATCCAACGGCTGTCATCATAAGAAACAATGTTTCCAAAGCTATCTTGTTCGGCAGTAAAGATCCAAATTGTATAAGTAACTTCGTGATTTTCTAATAAAGACTCATCATCGTCTATGTAGGTAAGCCTAAAGCTAGAAGGTAACTCTCCAGAGTCTAATAGGTCTCCAACGTATGGGTTATCTGGAACTCCTACGTAACTTCTTACTAAACGCCAGGCAATAGGAACATACGGAGCGTCGTTAGGATCACTTAAAATAGATTTCCAAGTTAAAGATATAGTTTGATAGTCGTATGACCACCCAAAAATACCGGAAGAGTAATAGAGGCGGTTAGCGTCTACCTCACCGTACTTTGGTATGCCGTACGTACCAAAACCATATTTAGCCATTTGTTATGCCCCTAATAAGTTCTTACATGCCTGCAAGCAGGAATGGGTTAAATGGGTTACCTTTTGCGATTACGTTAGCTTCTGTAGCAGCAGTGTTTAGAGTTGTATACTCAGAACTTCCAACATATAGAACGTTAGCTGCTCCTACTTTAGGTAGCCCATCAAAATTAATATTAAATCTAAGAGTATTAGCAGAATTTCTTGCCTCTAAAAGATTTGCTGTACCGGCTGTAGTTTTTAGTCCAAGCGCAATACTTCCAGATGCCGGAGAAATAGTATCTCCAGTTTTCTTAAAGTAAGGTGATCCAACTACGCCGCTTACTAATCCGGCCTCAATATTAGCTAGGCGTGCTCCAACAGTAGACCAAGAAGTAGTTTGAGCAAAAGTTCCAGTATAGGTAGACACTAGTACTTGATTACCAAAGGTAACCTCTAAAGCACGAACTTCGTCTTGAAGAATGTTTACGTGGTCGGCAAATACAGTATCTACAAGGTCTACCTTGTTGGTGAACGTTCTTACCGAAGCGGGGTACTGTGCTGGCATCTCACTACCTATCTGTTGGGTCTAGTCTATTTTCTAGTATGTTGGGACTACTGTCATGACAAACCGCCCGTAACGTTAATGATTAGGTTTGCGGTTTGTAAAATAGGTATAGTTCCAGTAGAAAGAACCACTCCGGCTGTCTCTACGGTAGAGCTATCGTCAGTATTAAACTTTGTTACGTTAACAGAGATCACTCCGTCTACACCCTGTGCTTTAGCAATAATGGCCGAGAAAGACACAGTCTGTCCAAAGTCAACTGCTTCATAAGAAAACAGACCGCCAGGGTTAATAAAAGCAGATCTAATATTTCTAGCAATTTCTGTATTTCTGTAAGAAGGTCTTGCAGAAACATTTAGTGTTACATAAAAATCAACATAGGTTGGTTGAATAACTGTAAGGGTTGCTCCTGCAGGAATTTTAGAGCTCATGTAGGTCTCTATCTCTGATGCAACTGTATTCCAAGTTGTTGTTGGGCTACCGTTTAAAATTCCTGGGGTAACTGACCCATCATTTTGTGTCTGAAGATAAAGATTAACTGAGGTATATACAGAAGAGGATGCTTTTACTCTACCTACCTGAGGTACTAAACTTGCTAAAGCTTCATAGTCTGTTAGCGTAACGGCTCTACGTTGAGCAGAAATAGCGCCCTTTACTTTAGACCTAATTTGAGAGTTGTCATCACCGTCAGCTCCACCATAACTTGGTGAAAGGTTGGTCACTGAAAGATAACCCACAACTTCTGGTGTGTTATTTCCTGGAATAAAGGTAACTTCTTCAACAGTGTTGGCTGCAAGGTTTCCTGAAGAACCAACGCTAACTTTATACAAAGCGCTAATAACTTGTCCATAAGGTGGAATAGAGCCGTTTACTCCGTCCCCAAACACTATCGAGGTATAGCCGTCTTCGTCAATACTGGTGGTAAACACCAACGCTTGTGGACCAAACTCAGAAAGAGTTTCTACGAACTGCCATGGAGCAAATGCTTCTCCTTGGCCTACGTATGCAACAATGGAGTTATCTACAATATCTGTTTCAAGAAGTTGAAATTCTTGGTCCGCAGTTCCAGCTGAAGTTCCAAGGTTTACTGGAAGTGGTTTGTTAGTTGTTGCGCTGATAAGGTCTGGCCTATCAGTGTTTACAGTTTTTCCTTCTTTTGCTAAAAGTGTAATAGAGTCTCCAGAAGCAACCTGAACGGCACTTTCAATAGTTTCAAAGTAAACCTCTGTGTAATCTCCGTACAGTAAAGTAGCAAGGACTTGGGTACCGACTGGAATATCAATAGGCCCATCACTTAAATTTTCAAAACGAAGAGACACACTCGCCGGGGTTGGTCCAGAAACTCGATAGCCGTACAATTTTCCTAGATCAACAAGTGTTTTTCTACGAGCAGCGGTATCAATAGAAAGCTCATTAGCTACACGATCAATGTAGTATGACATTACGTCGCCCATATAGGCAAAAGACTCTAAAATTGTGGTGCCTAAGTCACTTGGATCGTCGGCATTCCAGTCATAGCCGGTGCGTACGTTAACAAGACTAGTTAAATCTGTAACTAGAGAGTTGTAGTCTCTAGATGTATAATCTATCTGGGAAGGTACTTCATTACTCATATTTCATCACCTCGTTGTAGACGCATCTGGGTTAAGGGTTAAACTTAAAACGTTCACAGAAGTAGAGGTAAAGTCAGGAAGTACAACGTTAACTTCTACACCTACTCTTCCACTATCATCTTGTGTGTTTATATTTACGGCAGAAACCTCTACTTCAGGTATCCAGGTTTCTATAGCGGAACGCACTGCTTGATCTATTGCTTTCTTAGCATCCCCTTGATTTTCAAACATTGCTTTAGCTAAATCTGTACCGTAAGTTGGGCGCATAGGTCTTTCTCCCTTAACGGTTGATAAAAGGGTTAAAACCCTGTCCTGATAAATTTTAGTCTGATCAGAACTTGTTCCCACAACGCCGAAGGGATCGAAAGTAAAAGGAAATGAAATGGCTATCATTTAGGCTCCTGTACTCCTACCCATACTGGTTCATTGACTAGTCCCGCAACAAACATTACCCAGACTTTTTGTCCCTTTTTAGGTAACAGTCTGTGAAGAGTGTGCTCCTCAGTAGCTGCAATGTCCGTAGCGTCATTCCACTTTTTAGTGGTGTTTGCCACAGTTTTATGCGGATGCTTTAGGGTACCAGCCCCCGCCTTTGCTACCACGGTAAGCGCAGGCACAGTTGTAGAGTGGGTGTGTGCGGGGTCTCCAGCAGAGCTTGAGGTAATAGTTGTAGCCGTAGTTGTTAGGAGGGCAGCTATTTGAGCCGCCGTATGTTCTTGGTGGTCAGGGTGGTTTGAGTTAACTGTAATGGGAAGAAGAGGCTTAGCCCAGTTAGTAACTTCTTTTCCAGTAACGGTTACTGAAAGTTTAACTCGAGCTTTTTTCAAAGGGTCATTGATATCAACTACTGTGCCTTCATATAGACCAAAAAATCGTGGACGACCTTGTGGATCGTGCATGTACTCGTATTCTTCTTTAGCCATTATTTAGCCACCCAACTAGTAGTTCGTCTAATGGATGCCATGTTTGGAATTTCATCTTTATAGATATCGGGGGTATATGAAGTGGGGGCTGGACTAAGATATGCCGCAGGAACGACTTTACTTGACGGGGCGTATTTAGCTGAGGACTCTACCTTTCCAGCGTTTACACCAAAAGAATAATCATTAAGCATAGATGGGGCAGAGTCTAAAGACTGCTCAGCAAGCTCTGCTGCAAAATCCCTAACCTCTGTATTTGCTGCAATATTTTTTGACACGTCCCCTAGTTTATCAGTGCCCAAAACCACCTCTAACTGATAGCTCATATTTCCGCTACCAAAGACGTGTGTAGCCTGTAAAACCGTCCAGTACCCGGACATTCCCTGTTCAAGTTGATCTAGGTAAATCAATTGCCCAACTTTTACGTCAGCATTTCCAGCTAATACTGCCGTAGCTCGGTACTTATATCTATGAGCTTCTGCCCTATCTGTAGCTATATATTTAGCGTCTGATAGTGTAGTTGCGCTTTCGAACGGTAAGTGCTTTAAAAAAGTAGCTTTGTTTGTTGATGATGAGTGAGTTGCCATATTAGACCTCACCGTTTAAATAAGCTTGGCTAGGAACCACTGCTCCTAGAGTTTGCTTTGATCCGGGGTTTGCGGAGTGAGTAGTGCTTATTGGAGAATCTGTAGTTTGATGGATTCCGTTTACAACACGATCTACTGTAGCTCCAAACATATCTGGGGCTTCATCAGAAACTAAAGGTTTAAAGTTATATATAGTTCCCATTGCAGAGGCAAGACGAGACGTTCTACTTATGTCTTCTGCATAAAAGTATGGGGCCGATAGCTTGCTAGCAGATGCAAGTTTGTCTTTTGACATAAAATATATAGTTGTTTTTTCTGTTTTAAGTGCAAATCCAGTTTGCTTAGCTAAACTGCGTATAAGTTGCCAATCACTTTGACCTGCCTGTGCCACTGAAGAAAACACTCTAGGATGTCTTTGAGTTACTGCTTTAAGACCATACTTAGCTGCAATTTTAGACACTATTGCGTCAGCTGTAACGTTTTTATAGATTTTTTGATCTGTATTCTTTAGTAAATACGATGGGGACACGCAGTAGACTTCTGTAGAGTTTTCTTCTACGGTTACAGGTTTAATACTATGCACGTAGCCTACAAAAGTAGCTGTCTTTAGTCCGCTACTCCAGGTAAATGTTACCGGGTCTCCAGAAACAACAGCTTTTCCAGAATCATTTACTTTTCCAGCAAAATTTAATACAAGTATTTCGTGAGAATCAAGATCTTGAGTTAAGGTTGCGTTTATCAACAATAGGGGAAAATCAGGTGATTTTGGGAATACTACGCTACGTGTTGTAGGTCTTTCAACGGGCAACGTTACTCGTAAGTTTTGAGATAGTGGTACGGCCATGTTAACCTCTAGGAATTCTGATGGTTGTTCCTGCGGCAATATTAAAAGGATCTTCAATATCTGGATTTACATCCATAATCTGCCACCATAAAGTACCGCTGCCTAAGTACACGTCCGCTAGATAGTCAATGCGGTCGCCTTCAACCCAGGTGTAGTTTATATAACTAATTCTAGTACTTTCAGGAAAACTACGATAAACAGTCCAATTGTATAAGCCGGTAGTTTTGTTTTTAATTTGTTGTGCGTCTCCAGTGTAATATCTAGATGATCTATAGACAGCCATTAATCAATCACCAATCCTCTCTTAAATACTCCGCCACCTCTACCGGTTGTTTCAATACCCGATGCTTTGGTACCTAACTTAGAAGGTATAGCTTGAGTTTGAGTGTCAATAGTAAGTAGGTTTTTATTTGTTGTGTAGAATTCAGGAATTCTTTCAAGACCGAGGTCTACAAGAGTTCTAATAGGGATCATTTCATGTGTAAACATATCGTGCTGTACTGTAAGGCTTGAAAGCTTAACTCTATAACGTTGTTGGTCATTTAACTTTAAAGTAAAAGGTAAAGTGGTAAGCCAACCAGTATTAGCAGTTTTTACCTCTAACGCCCCAACTTTTGCTCCAAGCAAACTAGACTTTATAGGGTCACCGTTCATAACTCTAAAGATGTACTCAAGATCATACTCCGTACCTCTACGAAGTAAACCCTCACACTGCTCAGCAGTTAAGTTATACGGGTAGTCTGGCTGTCCAATAGTAGCTGTTCTTCCGCCCATAACCCAACGACGCATAGTATTCATGTCTGCAACTCGATCGATTACCAGCCTAAGGGACATGGTTCCCCCAATACCGTCTCCAACTAATACTGCGTTGTTTCCGCTATTTCTTGTCCAATCTACAGAGTTAGTAGAAGACATGGTGTAGTTCCAAAATGTTGGGTTAAATAAGAATCTAAATCCCCAAAATTTTTGTTCGGTAGTTCCTAAAATTTCGGTATCTTGATAGATCATACCTAGTTGATTATAAGCATTGCCGTCGTCATAAGAATCTGTTCCGCCCCAAGCAATTGGAGAAAAGTGACGAGTCATTACGTGTGGCGGTGGATTAAAGGTTTGAGCGTTAATTGCTACAGACTCTGTTGTTGCATTTGGATCTGCAGGTCTTCCACCACTATTACTGCTAATATTTTTACAGTTTTTAGCCTTATCTAACTCTCTTAAAGCAAGTTGAGTTAAGCTTCCGGGCACATGTGCTTCGGTAGCTTTTTCTCTATTCACTGGTTTTTTGTTAACTATTTTGCTAATAACTTTATCAGCACCTTTTTTATCTCCGTTTTTATCAAAAAACTTTATAGATACGGTGTACTCTTGAACAGTTGTTCCACCTTTACCTTGTACTGGAACTTCTTTTACATCACTGTGCCACAACCTTAAAAATACGTCGTCGCAGGAGTTCCATTCAAAAGGACCATTTTTACCGTAAGCGTCATACGCATTTACAGTAGAGGGTACTTGAGGTGTGGTGGGGGCTTTTGTAAAAATTACGCTTGGAATCTTAGACCCAGTCTGAATTTTTACATCTCTCCAAATACCATTAATTTCTACTTGAGGAACAAGCTTTGGCAGTACAGTTCCATCTTTTTTAGGAGTTACAGTAAAGTCATAGTAGCGGTCATTAATAGTTCTAATACTAGATATATCTGCTATATCTTTAACATCATTCTTAAATGAGGCAAAATCCCCAGACCCGCTTAATCTGGATCCTTGGTCATCTCTTACTATGAGTCCTGGCAACCCACCGGTGCCGTTGTATATAGATACGCGGTACAGCACTTTATTAGTAGTGTTTACTTTTTTACCTGAGCTGATGGGAAGCCAGCCATTTAAGCTATCTCCCGCTGTAGGTGCGTTTTCGTACCCCTTAGCTTCATAAACCGCTACTGTGTAGTAATACCCGTCTGGTGCGTAGTTAGCCATCAGTAGCTTCCAATCTGTTGAATAACTTTATCTTGTTCCAAAGCTGATTTAAAGCGTTGTAGAAGTACTTGTACTTCTGCAATACCTGCTTGAGCAATATTAACGGTCATGTTTACGTTTACACATCCCCCACCACCAGAACTTGGACGGTTTCTAATACGGTCTGCTTCCATCTTAGTCATCAAAACTTCGTCTTTGTGTGTGTAAGTTAGTCCTTCTTCAGTCCTATCAGCACCATAGAAGCCAACTTTAATGCCCGCTTTTCTAGCAGCAGACTGTGCATCATCTAAATACTTAGTAAAAGAACCATTGCTGTAAGCTGACCAAGGACCCCAATTTTTACCTTGATTTGAAATTTCCCAAGCTGCTTTTAGGTTAAATGAGGGGTCTTTTAATTTCTTAGCGTTTCTCCACACATCACCTGTGTTGGGACGTATCTTTCTTAAGCTTCTTACTTGAAATACTCCCAAACTTGGTCCATAAGTATTGTTTTGTAGGCTTTCATCACCAACAGCTCCAGCTCTACCACCAGACTCAGCTAGGGCAACAGCAAACGCTGTTTCTAAAGATTTGCCTCTAAAGCCTTGATTATAAAGGGCTTGAATTAAACCTTTACGAGAACCAAATGCCATACCGCCAGAATCTCCGCTAGCCGCATCCATCTCCTTATTAGACCTAATGTTTTTTACATAGTCACTTACGTTATCTGAACCGTGGGAACGTGCCCAAGAAAGAACATCCCCATCAGATATGTCGTTGTACGATAGGGGTCCCTTTTCAGCAATTAATTGAGAAAGCCTACTTCCAGCAACAACAGCTTTTCCAGAAGTACCTGTAGATACGGGAGATTTCCAGTCAAAGTTTTTATAATCATCAGACTTGCTCTTAAATAGATTAGAGATGCTAGACTTTACTTTGCCAAACCAACCCTTTGGATCTTGACTCTTAGAGCTTTTCTCTTTTCTTACTTCAAAGTGAAGGTGCGGACCCGTAGATGATCCAGATCCTGGAGCTCCTTTAGCCCCACCAGATAATGCAATTTGTTGTCCTTGACGAACAACGTCCCCTACTTTTACAAGAGTCTTGCTTAAGTGAGCATAGTAAGTAAAGAAACCGTCATGTTTTAAAACGATATATAAACCAAAACTTCTTTGTCCTCCACCTTGAGTAGTAATTGTGTCTACAATTCCATCAGCGGCAGCTAAAACAGGGGTTCCAACAGGCATTGCATAATCAATACCTCCATGGTGATGCTTAGCGGTTCCGTTAGGATCTTTACGAGTTCCAAAGGCAGAACTAACCTTATAACCTTTTCCAGGATCTAGTAGGGCTGCATTAGAGCTGTTACTGCTTCCGCCACTAACCCCAGTACCTTCTGGACCACCACCTTGACCGCCAATTAATTGGCCAATAGCGTTTCCTCCGCCACCAATTAAGCCACCAATTAAAGCTCCAAGGGGACCACCCATAAATGCTCCAGTACCGGCTCCTAGCGCAGTACTTCCAAATACAGAACCCCAATTAAATTTTTTATTTGCTTTGCCCTGTTGATATCCACCAAAAGCACTAAGCAAAGCTCCTAGTACAGGAATGCCTTTTCCAATAGCACCGCCAGCTTTAACCGCTCCACCAGCATAGTTGCCTCCAGCAAGGCTTCCACCTTTACCGCCACCTCCTAGAGCGCCTCGCATCATTAACATGCTTCCTAGACCACTAGCTGCGCTAGACATAGTTGCGCCAGCCCCACCAGCCATAGGAAGAGTTTCTAATACGCCCTTCAATGCAGCCATACCATTAACTACTCCAGGCAAAGTTTCTGCAAGCGCAGACATACCATTGTTAACCATTGTTGCGGCACCAAGAGCTCCTTGATAACCGCCAACTAATCCTTGTTCAGTTCCTTGTAAAAGACGGTTCTGTGAGCTTTGATAGTTAAAGTTTGTTCCTTGAATACTTCCTTTTATGCCCATAGTGTTTAGCACACCGCCGGCACTTTTCATTTGACCTGCTGTTAAAGCCTTCTTATTCTTGACGCGAAGCATAAGAGAGCTTGCGTACAGCTGAAATAGTTCTTGACTGCCCCCAGCAGCCGCCATAAGTGTCTGGTATTCAATGCTGTTTGGAGCAAACATTACCTCTGGATTTTTAGGAGTAGTTCCTCGCCATAAACGATTGTAAATATCATTGATTACTTCATTTGGTGGTCTTAGGTTGCCTTGAGGGTCACGAAGCCTAATTCCTAGTCTAAGTAAGGTCATTCCGTTTTGGCTTGCGTACGCCCCCGCAGCAGCCTCATTTGACATACCTGAGGCAGCGCTTAAACCACCAAGTTGACTCATAATATTTTTAGTGCTTAGTGAGTTAGTTCCATAACCACCTTGAGACAAAATTTGTCCCATAGCCATGGTAGGACCCATGGCACTGGTCATGTTTCCACGACCAACCATAGAGTTGGCGTTAGTAATTACCCCACGAGCACCACCACGGTTACCCATGGAGTACATAGCAATTTGTTCAGCGGCTAGTCTTTGACTTACGGCTGTCATTGTGCTTGGCATGATGCCCATAGCACCTACGCCTATACCCATCATTAATCGGCCAGCACTTATGCCTCCGCCGCCCTGACCGTAATTACCGTTCTGTAAAGATACGGCTCCAGGACCCATAGGAGCTAGTCCTAAGTTAGTGCTGGAGGTTTTCCCAGTTTGAACCTTTACAGCTTTATCTACGTGTGTGTAGATCTTTTCATAAAGTTTTTCTAAAGCTGTGGCTTTTTTGACAGCACTATCTAGACCCTTGTCCATGGCATTAGCTATTCCTTCAACAGCTTTTTTGCCACTTGCACCAAGAGCCTCTTGACCCACGTTACCTTTAGGATCTATAGCCACTTACTAATTCACCACCTTAGGTCTTGCCGCTGCTTTAGATATGAAAACTAAGCGTTCTCGTACCGTTAAATTTCGTAACTCTGTGAGAGACCAGCCCGGATAAAATTGAGCTAGTATGTCATAGGAGTCAATGAGCATTTGGTAGCTTGTTTCATGAACGAAACAACTCTGCCAGTGTTAATGGCAGTTCTACCTCCTGGCCACACGCACTACAGGCCTTCTTTACTTCACTAAGCAATGGACCAGGATTGCGTTTTGCAATCTCTTCTAGGATTGTTCTACGATCTTTTATACCAAGGTTACGAATTTGAGCTTGACCCAATACTGGGACATCATTAATTTCTAATACACAGTTGCTCAATAGAAGGGTATCAAGCTCCGCAGTATTCTTGTTTGGAGCGTTTACTAGCTTCTGTTGAGTATCCCCTGTAGGTAGGGCTACCTTTACTTTTCCAACTTTGAGGTCTAGAACAAAACGACGATCGTTAATCCTGTCGTCCAATGTCTTTACCTCTACATCTTTTGTAAGGTCAATTACAAAAGTTTGTAGTTCTGGGCAACGGTCGCATACTGTTTCTAACTCAACTTCGTTACCAAAAGTAACTCGTCGAATAGCAAGAAGCAGTGCCTCACGATCCCCCGCAAGAAGCATATTTAAGGTTTCTTTATCCGCTGGTTTGCCTCCAATAGAGACAGTAGCTTTTTCTAGGATAGTCATAAGAGCTTTCCCAGGTTCTGAAATCTTAACAATCACTTCTTCGTCAGCTCCAGTCAGTTCTCTAACCTCAGCTGTTGTAATCATTTGATCTTCCATAGGATCATAAAATCCACCTGGAAGATCTATGTTTGTGTCGGGAAGCGATGGGATCGTAATAGTAGGTACTGTCGATCCCACCGTCTCCTCAACTTGAACATTTGTAACGGCTTGAGCGATTTTGTTTGCCAATGCCGGATTTTCTGCGGCATTTAAAGTCTGTGTCGTCATGTTATATACCTTCTGTTAGTTACTGATTTGAGTTTTCTGAGCCTTGAATAGCGCCGTTATTGAATACGGCTGCTGATGCAGTGTAGTCAGTTGCGTATGTAGCATCCCAACCTTCGTGAACCACAGTCATTTCTTCAACCATTAGGCTGTTGCCTCCGGCATCCAATCCGCTGTAGGAAAGGTTAGTAATCCATGCATTGTAAATGCGGAATCGTAGGGCTACGTGTGGATCTGCGCTTGCTCCCGCTTTAGAAGCATTGCTTGAATCTTGCACGGTAAGTCCTGCAGCATTTGGATGGCTGAGAACCTTGATATCGATATCGCAACGGAAATCTGCACCAACACCAGCGGTTGCACCTGAGCTGATCACTGAGAACAGACGACGCATCCACTTGTAGTTTTGTGAGTTTTCTAGCATCACACCGCGGCTAAATGTAACCGGGCTGAATGAGGTTTGACCAGGAAGCTGGTGAACAGTTGTGTTGTAGCCACCTTCACGGTATTGAATTGCTTCTGTAGCAACAGTTAAGCCTGATACAGAAGTGAAACCCATCTTGGCATCAAAAGCCCAAGTAGGTGTTCCTGCTCCGGAAGGAGGTAAAAATTCCACCAAAAACCGGAAGTTACGGACTGGATCCGTTGCTAACGTAGACAATACGTTAGTAAATGCATTAGCCATTATTTATCTCCTTACGCCGAAGCGCTTCCGGTGATCTGCCCGATGCTGATCACGATAAACTCTGCTGGGTACTCTACGGCTACACCAATCTCAATATTTACTCGGCCGCTAAGAATCTGTGCCGGGCTGTTATTTGAGGAGTCGCACTTTACGTAAAACGCTTGTGCTGGTGTTGATCCACGGAGTCCGCCTTGTGACCAGTAGTCACGAAGGAAGTTACCCAAAGCGGTACGAATCTGATTCCAGAGACGTTCGCTGTTATTCTCAAAGACTGCAAACGCACTGCGATCAGTAAGTTCTTTCTTTAAGAAAATCATTGAGCGGCGAACGTTAATGTAACGATCACCTGGGGTGTTATTCATAGTACGTCCACCCATAATTACAATTCCTGCTCCAGGAACATTACGGATAGCGTTTACTGGTGCTGACGCAACGTTTAGTGAGTCTAGTTCAGCGTTGGTTAAGGAACGCTCTAGAGCTACCGCACTTGCAACCTTTGTAGCAAAACCAGCTGGGGTCTTAAACACTCCGCGAGTAGCGTCTGTGTCTAGGAACTTACCCATAGCTGCTGGGCCAGGAGGAAGGATGCGAGTTGCTGCAGTAGCAGCGCTTAGTTGATCTGGAACAGCTACCCATGGGTAGTAAGTTGCAGTGTTTCCACCATCTCCAGATGCTGCAAAAGCTGCCTTAACGTCTGCTGCGTAGGTAATAGCTTCAGCGGCTGTTAGTCCTGCAGGAGGATCAACAATCGCAAAAGCATCTCCACGAGCTTCAGCATAAGAAGCTACGTCACCTTGTAGAAGCACAGCTGCTGCACGATCCTGAGTTGTACCACCTGATGCAAATGCATAAGCTGCATCAGCATTGTTGATAAGGATTGGGCTATTGATTGGATCAAAAGTTGCTAGGGCTGTTTGATAAGCAGCACGTGCTGGGGTAGATCCGTCTGCACCTGAGGTGAAGATCTTCTGTCCAGCTGCTTCTGGTTGATCATCTGGAGCAGCAGTTGAAGAGTTAAGGTCTGTAACTAGTACATAGCTTGAACTTGAGTTTACGTAGGACACTACATAACGTGAGCTTGTGCTTGACATGCTTAGATCATTATGTTGTTCTACTACTCCTGATGCGTCAGAAATAATTAAGTTAAATGTGGTAGCAGAGGCAGATGTTACTTCTGCTTTAAGGTCGTTACCCCAAGCACCAGCGTTAGCTGCTGTGAGGGTAAGTGTTGATACTGGTGTTGCTGCACGGTCACGAAGTGTGACGGTAGCAGAAGCTGCACCTGTTCCTACAACACGCTTTACGTATACCTGACGTCCGCCGTTAGCGAAAAAGGTATATAGTGCCCAGGTTGCTGGGAATGAATCTGAGAGTCCACCAAAAGTCTTAACAAACTCGTACCAGCTTGTTACAAGAACTGGTGAGGTTGTTGGACCCTTTGCAAACTTACCAACAAAAGCACCACGAGATGCGCTGTTGTTAGCAGATTCAACTGATTGAGGCAGAGCGACTTCACTGATGAAGACTCCTGGCCGGCTATATGTAGCCATCTGTTTTACTCCTTAGGGTTGGTTGGTTTTCTTTGGGTTTCCGTATTATGACGATATTGTTGTGAACTCTGTAGGCTGGCTATTGAGCGAGACGTTAGTTTCTGTTACAGGGACGATCTGATCAAGAACCCTAGGCAAGATTTCAGCGCTAATTCTAACAGTGTATGCGTTAGAGAATAGACGCTTTCCATTTTCGTCTTGGGTATCTTTTTTTGCAAATCCCAAAAAGTCTAAACGGCGAACCGTGTTATCTTCTGGAACTACTAGTAACCCATACCGTAAAGGTATGCGTTGTCCGGTTGCCATCTCTGCCATGATTTGTCGATCATGTCTTGGTTGACGTGACCAAGTAGTGATCTGATAATCAAGATAGACTGGAATCGGAAACTCTGTTATGTACTGCTCAGAAGTATTTGCGCCTTCTGGAAAGTACGGCATCTGAATCTCACCACGGTGAGCTCTAGCAAAATCTTCGTTGTATCCTAAAAAATCTATGGTCATATATGGGTAGGACTGTGCACGGATTTCAAGATCAGGTTGTCCAAACCATACGCCAACAGGTCTAGCGGAGTTACCGCTATCTGAGACAGTGACTCCGGTAAGCATTAGCTTTAGGGCTTTATCTTCATTAAGAATAAAAGGCATTAGAACATCGCCCCCAAAATCCCAGTAGCTAGAGCTGTGTCATCAATATTGTCTAGAAAACGACGAAGTACTCCACTTGGAGATGTGGTTTGAGTACCGTACTCCAGATCATTAATCTTAGAGGTCAGATAAGGTGGGTAGTAAATAATATGCTCAGAGCCAGTATTTTGAACAGAGATGACGTTTACAACGTCTGCAGGCCATCCATTTTCTAGGCAGTACTTTTGTAAAGCTCTGGTAGTTACCGCAGAATCGAACCGAGCACCTTCATTTATGGAATTCTTTAAGGTTTCTGATAATCTCATTTACGGCCCACGATTGCTTTAGAGATTAGACTTCCTGCAATCCAACCAGCTACCATTGAGCCAGCGTGGAATTTGTCTAGACCTAAAACACCGCGGACGAATTGCTCTTTGTCGGCTTCAGTTTCAGCACGAGCCATTCTGTCGAGTAGGTAAATCATGAAAAACCTCCATAGGGAGAAGTGCGGGGTCAAGCTGCAGGGTTCCGGATTACTCCGGCGTCAAAAACAAGAATAAACGAAAAAGACCCCTTTCGGGGCCTAAGTCGTTACTTCTTTTTAGCTTTCTTCTCTCGTTTATCCTCAGCTTTTTCGCCCTTCTTACCTTCTTTGGCTTCGTGGCGTTTTTCAACCTTCTTGACTGCTTTCTTCTTTAACTTCTCGTCAATCTTGCGGTCAGCTGTCTGGGACTCTGGCTTGTTACGCTTGCCATGAGCCTTGTCCATCTTTTCAAACTCTTTCTTTTCAGCAGCGCTCATACCTTTGGTAGTCTTGGCATCCTGCTTCTTGTCGTTCTTTTCGTTATACGGCATACGACTCATTACATACCCTTTTTTCTAACCACGTTGGCCTTCTTAGCCTTGCCTTTTGAGTCAGACTTTTTAGCGTACTTCTTGTTAGCAGCAGCTAGGGTCTTCATGCCGTGCTTATCTTTTGGCTTCATGCAGCCACAGGTGGCGCACATTATTTCTTCTTCTTTGCACGAAGAGCAGCAAAGTCGGAGCCTTCTAGCTTGCCGTCTTTATCTACATCAAGCTTCTTTTGCTTAGGAGACATCTTTTTTGCAGTTTTCTTTGTAGTCTTCTTGCAAGCACCCTTGCAACCTGGCTTTGAACAGCCACATCCGCACGATTTACACATTATTTTTTACCTTTCTTAGGTTTAGCGACTTTGTCTTTTCCTTTACCTTCAGGCACGCAGTTTGGCACCTTCTTGCCGTTTTGATTTTTCATACCTACCTGGACGTATCCGTCCCAGCATGGATTCTTAGCCATTACTTGCCTTTCTTGTGAGGGTTCTTCTTGTGCCAGTCTTTGGTGGCCTT
>Ga0209033_1000092_pt1 | contig 42397 bp, 37 predicted proteins | sample LauGreFa1BDMLBDN_2_FD_188218 | JGI IMG/M metagenome (GOLD analysis project Ga0209033, IMG submission 188218) | Freshwater lake microbial communities from Lake Michigan, USA - Fa13.BD.MLB.DN (SPAdes) (version 2) | ecosystem: Environmental > Aquatic > Freshwater > Lake | place: Lake Michigan, USA...
GTACCGGTGCATCTGTGGTAATTTTTGGTGCAATGGCAAAAATTCTTCACTTATCATGGGCAGACTGGGCGCTTAAAATTGGTTTAACAACAGAAGCGATTATCTTTTTGATCTATGCTATCTTACCTCCAGAAGGACATGCTCCTGCAGGTGGTGGCGCTGGTGCAGATCTTCCTTCTTCTGTGGTTGCTGATGTAACAAAAAGATTTGATGAATTATTTGCGAACGCAGGATTAACACAAGAAAATTTATCTAAGCTTAGCACGAGCTTTCAAAAATTAGGCACCACTGTAGATCAAATTGGTCAAATTGGTGATGTTGTAAAATCTACTTCAGATTTTTCTGCTAAAACAAATGAAGCGGCTATCGCGCTTGGTTCTATTAAAGATGCTGCTACTAAAGCAACAGATTCTTTAGGAAGTATTTCTTTGGCTTCTGATAGCACCAACGAATACCACAAACAAGTACAAGGATTAGCTAAAAACTTAGGTTCATTAAATACCATTTATGAACTTGAATTACAAGAAAGCAACAACCATCTTAAAGCACTTAACCAGTTCTATGGCAAATTAGCGCAAGCTTCTGAAGCAATGAACGGTACTGCAGAAGATGCATTAAAAGCAAAAGAACAAATTGGTGCCCTTGCTAATAATTTGGGTAAATTAAATCAAGTATACGGTAACATGTTAACTGCAATGCAGGGTAGATAGTAACCAACCAAGATTTAAAACTCATTATTAATAAGACTACCTAAATAGTACAATATGTCACTACCTAAGGAACCGCGGCAGAAAATGATCAACATGATGTACCTAGTGCTTACAGCACTATTGGCACTGAATGTTTCGGCCGAAATTTTAAACGCTTTTAAAACCGTAGATCGCAGTTTGATGATTGCGAGCGGTGTTGCTGAGCAAAAAAATGAAGAGATCTTCAAATCATTTAAAGCAAAGCTGGAAGATCCTACTTCAAGAGAGAAAGCAGCGATTTGGGAACCCAAAGCGCAACAAGCCAGAAAAATATCTGACGAGTTATACAACTACATTGAAGGACTTAAGCAAGAACTTAAAAAAGAGTCTGGTCTTAAAACAGTAGAGGGTAAAGAAGAATATAAAGAAGATGATTTAGATGCTGGCACTCGTTTATTGGTGCAACACGCTCCAGAAGGCAAAGGAAAAGGCAAAGAGCTTTTTGAAAAATTAAAAGCCTACAAACAGCAGTTGTTAAGTATCGATCCTGAAATGAAAAAAGAAATTGAAGTAGGGTTGCCACTTGATTTAACCATTCCTCCTACTTCTAGTGAAGCTGGAAAAAACGATTGGGCTTATGCTTATTTTCATATGACACCAACGATTGCTGCGATCACCATCATGAGTAAATTTCAGAATGACGTAAGAAACTCTGAATCAAAAGCAGTTGAGTTTTGTCATAAGCAAATTGGTCAAGTAGAAATTATTTACGATCAGTTCCAAGCTTTTGCTGGAACCAATACACAATATCTAATGCCAGGTGAAGAGCTTGTTATCACCGCTGGTATTGGTGCGTTTAGTAAAGCGGCGCAACCTTCTATTTCAATTGATGGTGCCAATGTGGCACTTAACGCCGAAGGTACTGCAGAGTACAAAACACGTGTTGGTGCTTCTGGGACTGGTATTAAGCGTGTAAGAATCTCTTATGCAAAACCTGATGGTACAACAGCAGTTGTAGAAAAAGAAATTAAATATACGGTAGGTATACCTGCTGGCTTAACCGTTTCTACCGATAAAACACGCGTGTTTTACAAAGGGTTAGAAAATCCATTGAGTGTAACAGGTGGTGGTGGTGACGAAAAAGTAAACGTATCTATCGAAGGTGCGGGTGCTTCATTAAGAAAAGCGGGTCCAGGTCAATACATCGTTACATGTACACAATTAGGTACTGTTAATGTGGTTGCAAACGATGGCAAAAACATACAAAAAATAGCTATTCCTGTTAAGCGTGTACCAGATCCAATTGTTGTGGTGGGTGGTAGCGCAGGTGGTGCTATGCCAGCAAACGTATTTCGTGTGCAAAGTGGTGCTATTGCGGAGTTAAGAGATTTCGTATTTGAAGGTGTTGCTTATAAAGTAATGTCATTCATGCTCATTTGTACAGGTAAAGGTTTTGATGAACCTGAATTTGCCGAAGTAAATAGTGCTTCATTTAAAGACGCTTCAGCACAGACACTCATTAGAAGATGTCAGGCTGGAACTACTGTTACCATTGGTGAGATTAAAGTATTGGAGCCAGGAGGCGGTAGTAGAAAATTAGATCAAAACATAACGTTCATATTGCAATAAAGCAGGTTACTATGAAAAAAGTATTATTAATTGGTGTTGCTATTTCTTCCATAAGTTTTGGTGCTGTGGCACAAGGCTTTGGTAATTTAAAAGGCAAAAAAACAGCCTCTGCTGTTGATACAACCAAAAAAACAGGCACTCAAACTGCTACTCCTACAGGTGCGCCTGTAACGGCACCTAGTAACAGTAGTAACGCGGTGGCACCCAAGCCAACCAAGACAGTTGACACGACTATCGTTGGTGGTTTTGGAGAAGTGGTTGCAAAAAGCTTGCGCAATGAAACTGTCTCTGATCGTAAAACAAACCGTTCAAAAAATCCATTAGAATACGAGTATTTAAGAGAAGATGATTTTTTGTATTCAGAGTTTATCTGGCGTGAAATTGACGCTAGAGAAAAAATGAATCAATCATTTATTTATCCTGGTAAAGATAATTCTGGAGACCAACGTTTCTTTTCTATCTTATTAAGTGCGATTCAAAATGATAGCGTTGCAGCGTTTTCTGCAGAAGGTGGAGATGACCGTTTTACCAAGCAGTTGGCTTATGACGACATTACAAAAATGATGAAAGGAAAGCTTGATACCATTTTGGTTCAAAATGCCAATTTCCCAAATGTCTATGACACGACTGTTATTTTTGATACGAAGTTTGCCCCTAATCCAGATTCTATTTATACATTCCGTTTAAAAGAGCAGTGGATTGTTGATAAAGAAGCGAGTAGACTTTTTTGCAGAATCATTGGTATTGCTCCTGTTGCAAAAATCATGATCAACAACAAGCCAACAACAAAAACATTGTTTTGGATATACTATCCTGATTTACGCAAGACCCTTAATAAGTACATGGTGTACAATCCAAAAAACTATGCGGGCCGTATGACATGGGAAGAGCTTTTTGAAAGTCGATTCTTCTCAAGCTACATTGTAAAATCTAGCAATAACAATCCAAATGACAAGTTCATCAGTCAAATGATTAAGAACCCACTCTTTAGATTGTTAGAAGGCGAAAATATTAAAGAAAGAATTTTCAATTACGAGCAGGACTTATGGTCTTACTAATTGTAAAACATAGTAATAAAAAAAGGGACTTTTCAAGTCCCTTTTTTTATGGGTTAGCCTCAAAAAATTTTTGGAGCGCGGCTGCTTTTTTGGCGCCAATAATTGCAGCGATATTTTGGGTAGGCTCTTTTTTAATATTTGCCACCGATTTAAATTGGTTAAGAAGAATTTCTCTTGTGGCTGGCCCAATGCCTTCAATGTTTTCTAGTGCAGTTGTAAAAGTGCCTTTGGATCTTTTGTTTCTATGAAACGTAATACCAAAACGGTGCACTTCATCTCTGATGCCCCTTAGTAGTTTTAAACTATCGCTATCCCAAGGTAATTTTAAGGACTGGCTATCGCCTGCAAAAAATAGTTCTTCTTCATTTTTAGCAAGACCTACAAGGGTTGTGCTGCCAGTGAGCCCTAGGGCTTCTATGCTTTCCAGCGCGGCGCTTAGTTGTCCCTTTCCTCCGTCAATTACAATCAGCTGCGGCATAGGATCACCTGCCTCCTGTACTCTTTTATACCTTCTAAACACCACTTCTTTCATAGTGGCAAAGTCGTTGATGCCTTCTACCGTTTTTACATTAAAATGGCGGTAATCTTTTTTGCTAGGCATACCGTCTTTAAAACATACCATGGCGGATACGGGAAAGCTTCCCTGAAAGTTTGAGTTATCAAAACATTCGATATGGGTAGGTAATTCTTGTAAATGCAAATAGGATTGTAGTTCGGTGAGTACAGATTTCTTTTCAGATGGCGTTTTGCCTTCTAGTTGTAATATTTTTTTAAGTTGCAGCTCTCTGGTAAAATAGGTAACGTTTTTAATAGAGAGGTCGAGTAATTTTTTTTTGTCTCCAAGTTTTGGAACGGTGATAATGATATTCTTATCAAAATACTCGACTGGGTAGGGAACAATAATTTCAGTGCTAAGGCTATTAAAGTCGGCTCTTATTCTTTCGATAGCAAAACAAAGCAGTTCATCTTCGGGCTCATCTAGTTTTCCTTCTAATGGAACCGTATGGGTTTGTATGATACTTCCGTTTTGAACCATCAGGTAATTGACATACGCTAGTTTGCCGTCTTTTATAATCGAAAACACGTCTAAATTTGAAAAGTGCTTGCCTACTACCACCGATTTTTCTTGGTAAGTAAGTAAGAGGTCCATTTTATATTTTAGTTGGGCTGCTTTTTCAAAATCGAGGGCCTCTGCATGCGATTGCATTTCTTTTTTTAGATGGTTCATGAGTTGACTCATGTTACCTTTTAGTAAACCTTTTAACTGCTCTAAACTATCATTGTAATCTGCTTCTGTTTGTAATGCAGCGCAGGGGGCCAAACAATTACCTAAATGGTATTCTAGGCAAGGTTTAAATTTTTGTTTGTCGATATTTTCTTGACTTAAATTAAGCTTACAAGTGCGTAGTGGTATAAACTGCTTGATAAAACTTAACACTTCTCTGATGGTTCCTTTAGAGGTAAAGGGTCCAAGGTAAATGGATCCGTCATTGTATTTTTTCCAAGTCGAAAAAACGCGCGGGAACCGTTCTTTTTTGATGACTAAATACGGATAGCCTTTGTCATCTTTTAATAAAATATTGTAGCGAGGCTTGTACTGCTTAATTAAGGAGTTCTCTAGTAGTAATGCATCCTGCTCTGAGTCAACAATCGTAAATTCAATACGATCGATTTTTTGAACCAGTTCGATGGTCTTAAAACTGCTTTGATTTTTTGTAAAATAAGAAGCGATTCTTTTTTTAAGACACTTAGCCTTACCTACATAAATCAGCACACCCTTTGCATCATAGTATTTATAGATACCTGGGTCTGCTGGTAATTTGTGTGCTAATTGTTGGTACTGCTCTTGGGTCATTTATGGAAGTATAACGCGAACAACAATTGTTTTGTTGAGTAAGTATCCGTTAGTCGTTTCTTTACTTATGGATCTAGTAAAACCCTCATTGGTTTTCCAGCTCAATTGCTCTGTGCTTGTTGTGTCTTTACTGGTAAACTGTTTTCTAATAAATATTCTTTTAATTAGTGACGTTTGTTCATCCATTAAGATGTCAATATTTCTAACCGGAACGTCATTATTAAATGGTGTGTAATTGATATTAAAACTAGCAGTTCCTGCGTCTCTAAATACTGATTCTTTGTAATTCTTTTTTTGGATACTATCGCTAATATCGGATTCAATAAACGAATGCACAAGCGTTGTAATTGAAGAGCCATCTGCTACAATGCTATCTTTATGAGTACCTTCTGTTGTAACAATACTATACCTAGCCCCAAGACTATCAAAATGGTTTAATTGACTTTTAAAATAGGCTGCAATCGGGTAAAAGCTGGTGGTATCAGAACTTGTATTGCCCGTATTGGTGGACAGTTTGTTATTGTTGCAGGCGCTTGCAATCACGCAAACAATGCATGCAATGAATACTGATTTCATGCCGTAAAATTACTTAAACTGTTTGCTCCAACCTATTCGGAAGCCGTAATCAATCAAATTTTCTTTGATGGGGTAAGGGTTGTTGTAAGTAGGAAGTGCCTGGTATCTGATTTGTGGCCCTAACTGCCAAATGGTATTGCCTTTTTGATAGCTAAATTGAATGCCAACACTGGTATTCATATTCCATTTGCGTACGTAGTCATTGCCAGCAGCATAATTTGCATAATCGGTAGAAAGGAGGTAAACGTTTTTATTGACATTGTAAGTAGGCTGAATGGTAGCCTGAGTATGAATGCCAAATTTCTTAAACCTAATAAGCTGGTAATCGAGACCAATAGGCAGGGCCAGCTGGTAAACCTTATTATTTAGTTGCGCTGCCCTAAAGCCAACATTGTTATTGTAGCTCGTCATTACAGAAATATTTTGCACCCTACCACCATTCACTAATGCAAGGGTAGCAGCATTTGCACCGGTTTCATAGGTATCAATCTGGTATTGTCTGATATTAAGCTGAAGTCCTGTTTTGAATTGTAATCTTTTAGTAACCGGATAATTAAATGTAAATCCAAGTTCTAATCCAATATCAGGTCTATGTCTCACCGCCTGATTAAATGAGGTGGTTTGGACAACAGGCGAATTGATTGGAATGGCAATCAGTGAAGGTTGAATTAATTCTTTTACTTTTTGATCATTAAGCACTCTAAAGCTAGCAGAAGGGGTAGCATAAAATTGAACGCTGTATTTTTTCTTTTTTTGAACTTGAGTAGCACTAGCGGCAAGTTCAAAATTATGATTGACCTGTGCATGTATAAGTGCAGGTAAAAGGGAAGTAGTATTTATTTTGTTTCTAGGATCAATACTTGTAATAATATTTGCTGCCTCAAGGCTTTCTGATTTAGTCTCCGTTAGTGATTCAATTTCATCCAAAGTATTGTCTGAATAAATTTCATTGCTAGTATTAGAAGTTGACAACGTGGCCGTAGGTTCAACATCCATAACACGCGAAGGTATAGTAGGCGAAGCTTTTACAACCTGCGTTTTTATGGTAGGTTTTGAAGCTATCATTTGCGCACTAGATTGATAGGTAGTAAAAGGTTTTTCAAGTGAATTGCTGGTATTTTTTTGCTTCAAACGATTGCTCGAAAGCACAACCGGTGCGGATTTTTGCGTTGCAATAAATGTAGAAACCGAAAGCGCTACAAGGACCGTTAAAGCAATGATGGTAAGGGCTGGCCATGATTTATTCCCTTGCACTTCGGTTCGTATGTTGGCCCAAACACGACCAGATGGGTACATCTTGTGTTCGTTTACCTCGTCAAGTATAAACTCCTCAAAAGCATCTAGTTGATTCCTCTTTTCCATATCTACCCGCTTCACGTAATTATTTTTGTATCACCGACAACAACTCAAATTTCTCTTTGGGTGCATCAATAATTCTTTTCTTAATTAAAATATTTGAAAGCATTGTTTTAGCCCTTGTGTATTGGCTTCTACTTGTACTTTCTTCGATGTCTAGTAAAGTGCTAATTTCTCTATGGCTATATCCTTCTATAGCAAATAAATTGAGCACCGTTTTATAACCAATTGGTAATAACCGGATACATTCTACTATTTGTTTAGACTGCATGATTGAAGCAATGGATTCCTCCTTTACTTCTAAATTTTCAGCACTTGTTAAGTCTAAACTCTCCGTAAATTTTTTATACTTTTTCAAAAAGTTAATACTGGTATGAACCATAATGCGCCTAATCCAACCTTCAAATGAACCTTTGTTTTGAAACGTATGCATTTGTGTAAAAACCTTAATAAACCCTTCTTGCAGCATATCTTCTGCATCTTCTCTATTTTGAGCAAACCGGTAGCAAACGCTTAGCATTTTTGGGCTATATCTATTAAATAGCTCCCTTTGTGCAGCAGCATCGTTTTGAAGGCAACCCGCAATAATAACCTGCTCGGTCATAGACTTGGTTTGATAGTACCTCTAATTTAGGTAAAAAAAAGGTGAAAAACAGTAAAATTCACGTATTAATTCAGTATTTTAATACTCGATTTATACTGCAAAGCCCCCCTTTTACTATGGAAAAAAACAGATTCACTGAGTTTACCCCACCGCCAACTACTGGCTTGCAACCGTATGCTGGTAGTTTTGGGGCACCTGAACTCAGGCATCTTTTACGAAGAACCCTTTTTGGTGCCACAAAAGCCGATATGGCATATTTTTCTGGCAAATCTGTTACACAGGTTGTTGGTGAATTATTGAATCCTACGGCGCCGTTACCGGCGCCTCCGGTAAAAGAATATGTAGTAGCAGCTACTACACTTGTTCCAGATACCAATATTGCAGCGGGAACCACTTGGGTAGGTGATATTAACAATGACGGCACCATTGCTAGTTATAGACGCTCGTCATTTAAAAAATGGTGGGTTGGAAATCTAATCAATCAAGACAGAAGCATTCGTGAAAAAATGACGCTTTTTTGGCACAATCATTTTGCCACTGAAATGAATGATATCAGCAATGCGCAATACGTTTACAAGCATCATCATTTACTACGCAGCAGTGCACTTGGAAATTTCAAAACACTTACAAAAAATATAACCCTTGATCCGGGCATGCTCGTTTATTTAAATGGGCAGTACAATACCCTTACGGCACCTGACGAAAACTACGCGCGTGAAATTCAAGAACTTTTTTGTTGCGGGAAAGGGCCAGATTCTTTGTATACAGAGGCGGATGTAAAAGCTGCTGCTAGGGTATTAACGGGATGGCGCAATAATGCTACCACGTTAAGTTCTTATTTTACGGCATCTAGACATGACGCCGGCAATAAAACATTTTCATCTTTTTTTAATAATACAGTCATCACCGGTCGCAATACTGCGACAGCTGGAGAACAGGAATTAGATGATTTACTAAATATGATTTTTGCAACGCAAGAAGTGGCAAAATACATGTGTAGAAGGCTTTACAGGTGGTTTGTGTATTATGACATTGATGATACAGTAGAGCAAAATATTATTACACCACTTGCTAATTTATTTCGTTCCAGTAACTATGAAATACTTCCTGTGTTAGATATGCTTTTAAAAAGCGAACATTTTTTTGATGCATTATCTAGAGGTTGTGTTATTAAAAGTCCTGCCGAACTTGTGATTGGATTTTGCAGAGAATCGGAAATTGTTTTTCAGCCTGACACAGATTATGTAACCAACTATGGATTTTACAATTACATGGTTAGTTGGCTTAGTAATATGCAACAAAACGTAGGCGATCCTCCTGATGTAAGTGGATGGAAAGCGTATTACCAAGAGCCTCAATTCAATGAAATCTGGATCAATAGTGATACGCTACCAAAGCGAAATCAGTTTACGGATACGATGCTAGTGAACGGCTATACGTTTAATAGTAAAAAAATTCAACTCGATACACTAGCTTATGCTAAAACCTTTGCTAATCCTGGCGATCCAAATGCTTTCATTACAGAATTAACAGAACGCTTATTAGGGCTTGATATCTCTGCTGCATCAAAGGCACAGCTCAAAAAAGACATCTTACTAAATGGTCAAAGCCTAGATATTTATTGGACACAGGCTTGGGATTTATATATATCAACACCAAACAACGCTGCCAATACCACTTCGGTTCGTACTAAAATACGCGACCTTGTAAAATATTTAATGAATCTAGCCGAGTATCAACTAGCCTAAAATCATCCCCCCATGAAACGTAGAGATTTCTTAAAAAATACTGTCCCCGCTGGTGTAGTGATACCATCGCTTGTGGGTGGATTTTCATTTAAGGCATTTGGTGCAGAAGATCCTATTGCACAATCATTATTACTTCCTGCCGCCATCGAAAATGATCACGTACTTGTTATCATTCAATTAAATGGCGGTAATGATGGATTGAACATGGTGATTCCGCTCGATAATTTTTCTAATTATGTAAACGCGCGTTCTAATATTTATATTCCGGAAGATAAAGTTTTAAAATTATCAGGCGTTACCAAAGCGGGCTTACACCCTGCTATGACTGGTCTTCAGGCCATGTATGACGATGGCGAATTAAATATTGTACAATCGGTGGGTTATCCGCAACCAAGTTTTTCTCACTTTAGGGCTACCGATATTTGGATGAGTGCGAGTGATAGTAATACGGTTGTCAATAGTGGATGGGCTGGAAGATTTTTAGACGCTGAGTTTCCAAATTTTCCCAATGGATATCCCAATGCTACAATGACAGATCCACTAGCGATTCAAATTGGTTCTGCTACATCATTAACATTTCAGGGCCCAGCAGTAAGTATGGGTATGAGCATTAGTAACACATCTAGTTTTTATAATTTAATCAATGGAGTTCGTGATACGGCACCAAATACCCCCGCCGGAAAAGAATTAAATTTCGTGCGCATGGTGGCGCAACAAACACAGCAGTATGCATCTGTTATAAAAGATGCTGCAGCTAAAGTGCCAACACAAGTGACGTATCCAACAAGTAATTCTTTGGCAGATCAATTAAAAATCGTTGCGAGACTGATTAAGGGTGGATTAAAAACCCGTGTATACATGGTTAATTTTGGGGGCTTTGATACCCATGCGGTTCAAGTAAATGCCACTGACACAACCACTGGTACACATGCTACTCTGTTAGGTAAAGTAAGTGATGCAATTAGGGCTTTTCAAAAAGACCTTAAATTTTTAGGTGTAGATGACCGTGTTGCGGGTATGACATTTTCTGAATTTGGTAGACGCGTTAAATCCAATGGCAGTTCAGGTACCGACCATGGTGCAGCAGCGCCATTATTTGTTTTTGGAAAAAATGTAATACCCGGTGTTTTAGGAGCTACGCCTAAATTTGGTGCTAACGTTACGGTTGGAGAAAATGTACCTTTTGAATTTGATTTTAGAAGTGTATATGCAACGCTATTGTCCAATTGGCTTTGCGTTTCTGATACCGACTTGCAACAAATTATGCTTAAAAATTTTCAAACACTTCCACTCGTTAATGCAGCAGCATGTAAGAAAGCCGTTAATTTATCGGGCGAAGACTTAGTCCATAATTATCCCAATCCATTTACCAGCAAAACAGTTATCTCCTTTAAAACAGCTGGTGGCCATACCCTTATTCAGGTGATGGATATGTTAGGGCGCGTGATTACGAACTTAACGGATCGTGACTATGCTGCAGGAACTTATACGGTTGTATTTGATTCTGGTAGTCTTCCTGCTGGGGTATATTATGCGAGGCTGCAAAACATGTCAGTTCAACAGGTGCACACGATGTTAAAAGTCAAATAGGTTTGCGTTAAAATTCTTGCTTACTTTGTATTATGGAAATCAGTTTTAATACACCAGCCCTTCTTTTTCCCGCCATCAGTTTAATTATGCTAGCCTATACCAACAGGTTTTTAGCACTTAGTAGTAGGGTTAGAAGCTTGCATGATAAATACCAAAATCAAGAGCAAAAACATATCATACACGGTCAAATTAAAAATATTCGCTACCGCTTAAAGCTCATTAAAAATATGCAAGCATTAGGGGTAGTTACATTTTTAGGTTGCATCCTTTGTATGTACCTTATTTATGTTCAGTTTATGCTGGCTGCAAATATTGTTTTTGCAATCAGCTTAATTTCTTTTTCTGCTTCTTTATTACTTTCGCTTTTAGAAATTCAATTAAGTACCAAGGCCCTTGAGTTGGAGCTTAGTGATATCGAAGGCCTCGAAGACCCTTCTGTAATTGAATACTTTAAAAAGAAATTTGGCAAAGAATAAGACGCCCTATTTATCGCGTTACTTTTCTTTCTCCAATTTGTTGACGCCACATGGCAAAATAAAGTCCTTTTTCTGCGAGTAGTGCTTCGTGCGTTCCGGTTTCAACAATTTGACCTTTTTCTAATACATAAATTCTATTTGCGTGCATGATGGTACTTAACCTATGTGCAATCATTACCGTAATTTGCTCGCGCTCTTCAGAAATAGCATGAATGGTTCTTGTAATTTCTTCTTCTGTAATACTATCTAGTGATGAAGTTGCTTCGTCAAAAATAAGTAAGTGCGGATGTCTGAGTAGTGCGCGCGCTATCGACAATCTTTGTTTTTCTCCGCCACTTAGTTTTAAACCGCCTTCACCAATAATACTATCTAACCCTTGTTGCGCCTTGGATAAAATAGAATGACAACTTGCTTTTTCAAGTGCTACAATCATTTCAGCATCGGTAGCATTTGGAAACACAAAGCTTAAATTTTCTCTGATGGTGCCCGCAAATAATTGCGTGTCCTGCGTGACAAAACCAATTTGATTTCTGAGTTCTTCAAAATCGATATCGCTTTCTTTGGCACCATTGTATTCGATATGCCCAATTTGAGGTCTATAAAGGCCTACTAGTAATTTAACAAGAGTGCTTTTGCCTGCACCTGACGGGCCAACAAAAGCAATGGTTTCGCCTAGTTTAACGTCAAATGAGATATTGTCAAGTGCCTTAAACTGCGCGCTTTGGTGCTGGAAAGAAACGCCCGAAAACGAAAGGGTTTGAACAGCACCAACATTTGTTGGATGTTCGGGTCTTGCTTCTACTTCACGGCTCATGAGTTTATGAAAATTTTGAAGCGATGCTTCTGCTTCTCTATAACTTAAAATGATGCTGCCAATTTCTTGAAGTGGTCCAAAAATAAAGAAGCTATAAAATTGAAGTGATATTAATTGGCCTACCGTTAACACGTCTCTATAAATAAGCCACATGAGTGTAAATGTGATTACTTGTCTTAAAAAGTTTACAAGCGTCCCTTGTATAAAACTGAGTGAACGAATACTTTTTACTTTTTTAAGTTCGAGTCCTAAAATTTTATAGGTATTGGTATTGAGTCTTTTTACTTCTTGGTCTGTTAAGCCTAAGCTTTTAACAAGTTCAATATTTCGTAAGCTTTCGGTGGTGGTACCTGCAAGTGCAGTGGTTTCGCCAACAATAGCTTTTTGAATTACTTTAATTTTTTTACTGAGTAAATTGGTAACGGCACCAATCAGTAGCGCGCCACCTAAATAAATTGGCACAATCGACCAGTGTAGTCTGGTTGCGTAAATAGATACGAATACCACACTTACGATAATACCAAATAGTACATTGGTAACGTAGCCAATAAATTTTTCGGTATCGGCTCTTACTTTTGTTAAAATTGAAAGTGTTTCACCGCTACGTTGATCTTCAAAATCTTGATAAGGTAAACGCATAGAGTGTTGAAGTCCGTCGGTAAATATTTTAGCGCCAAATTTTTGTATCACTACATTCACCGTATAATCCTGAAAAGCCTTTGCTAGCCTACTTACCATGGCTGTACCCACAAGTAAAAAAAGCATACCCATGATGCCTTTGATAAACTCGCTTTCAGATCTAAAACTACCGTCGGCATTGGTTTTTGCATGATTGGCAAACTGATCAATCAGCTTACCAAATATCATTGGATCAAACAATGAAAATGTTTGGTTAATACCTGCAAGTAGTAATGCCAAAAGCACAAGCCCTTTATAGGGCTTTAAATAGGTAATGAGTAATTTCATAATAGGGTATAATTATTCAGCTGCTGAAGCTGCTTCGTTACAGGTAGCTATAAACGCTAGCATTTCTTCACGACCTGTTTTTAATTCGGCGCTTGTTACAAAATGGCGCGGTAAAAATTGCCAGCTCTCTTTTAAGACATTAAAGAAGCTTTCAATATTTCTTTTAACAACGCCAGGTTTTTCTTTATCAATTTTAGTAAACACGAGGGTAAACACAATGCCCCAACTATCCAATTGACTAATAAATTCTAAATCATTTTTTTGAGGACCATGTCTACTATCAATCAATACAAAAACTTGTACCAGGTTTTCTCTCTTTTTGAAATAACCTTCAATCATTTGTTCCCAGCGTCTTCTATCTGTTTGGGATCTTTTGGCATATCCGTATCCTGGTAAATCAACAATAAACCACTTGCTTCTTGGTGCTTTTGCTTTAAGTGCGCTCTCTATTTCAAAGTGATTGATGAGTTGTGTTTTTCCGGGTGTGCCAGAAGTTTTAGCTAAGCTCTTCTGACCTGTAATCATATTAATTAAAGAAGACTTACCTACGTTACTGCGTCCTATAAATGCATATTCGGGCCTATCTGGCTTTGGACATTTGTCAAAACTAGGACTCGAAACCAAATAGCTGGCTTTTGTAATTTCCATGCTGCAAGTTAACAAAAAGCCCGCTTAGTTTAGTAAGCGGGCTAATAAAAGGAATAGACCAGGGTCTATTAATTCTTTTTCTTGATTAAACTATCAATCGGGTATGTAGCTTTCATGGAATCGAGCACAGACTGTGCCCAGTTCGTTAATACCACCCTTTCTTCTTGGGTTAATTTTGCGTCGTTGTGGATCAGGCTATAAGATTCAAGTGGCATTTCACCTTCTTTTACCTGCTCAATCACTTCTTCCATTTTATGGTATTGCTTGCGCAGTTTATAATTTGCAAAATCATCCAAATTAAAATGTTTTTTACCGTCTACAATATGGTCATTGATCCACCAAGCAAGCGGTTGAACACTGGCATACCATGGATACTTTGAGTTATTGCTATGACAATCATTACATGCTTTTACTAAAATAGCATCCACTTCTTTTGACACAGGATATAAGGTTGCAATATTTTTTGAATGGTCGTCTGAAATATTTTTTTCGGGTCTAAAGGCTTGCATCACAATCAGTACAACAACAAGTGCAAGTCCTATTTTTTTTAGTAAACTCATGGGGGTGTAATTTTTATATTAAAATATTGCCGGTCATTTCTGCCGGTATTGGTAATTCCATTAATTGTAAAATAGTAGGGGCAATGTCGCCAAGCTTACCTGATTTAAGGGTTACTTTTAAATTATTGTCTACTAGAAATAAAGGTACCAAATTTAACGTATGTGCCGTGTTAGGACTTCCGTCTTCGTTGATCATAAAATCTGCATTACCATGGTCTGCTGTAACAAGTAGGGTATAACCATGTGAAAGTCCTGCTGTCACCACTCTTTCTACACAGGCGTCTACGGTTTCCACGGCTTTAATGGCTGCTTCAAAAACGCCTGTATGGCCCACCATATCTGCGTTTGCGTAGTTGAGGCATATAAAATCTGCAGATTCTGCTTCTATTTCTGGCACCAATAAATCGGTGATGCCAACGGCGCTCATTTCTGGTTGTAAATCATAGGTTGCCACTTTAGGAGAAGCCACCATAATTCTATTTTCTCCTTCAAAAGGTTTTTCTCTTCCACCGCTAAAAAAGAAAGTAACGTGCGGATATTTTTCGGTTTCTGCAATTCTGATTTGCTTTTTACCATGTGCTGCCAACACTTCGCCTAATGTGTTTTGTAAATTATCATTTTCAAACACCACATGCACACCTTTAAAGGTTTGATCGTACTGGGTCATGGTGGTATAATGAAGCTGTAATGGCTGCATATTAAATTCAGGGAATGCTTGTTGCGTTAACACTTCTGTAATTTCTCTACAACGGTCTGTTCTAAAATTAAAACAGAATACTGCGTCGCCTTCTTTGATAGCAGCAACAGGTTCGTTATTATCTTTTACAATAACAGTAGGTAATAAAAATTCGTCGGTGGTATCTGCAGCGTATGCGGCTTCTAAAGCACTGGTAGCGCTCTTTGCACGGGGTCCAACACTATGTACTAAACAATCATAAGCAAGTTTTACTCTTTCCCATCTTTTGTCACGGTCCATGGCGTAGTATCGGCCACTAACAGTTGCAATGGTGCCAACACTATTTTGTAAATGCGCTGAAAGTGTATTGATAAAGCCAAGTCCACTTTTAGGGTCAGTGTCTCTACCATCTGTAAAAGCATGAATGTAAACCTGGGTAAGTCCACTTGCTTTGCAATAATCACAAATAGCGGTTAGGTGATTGATATGTGCATGCACGCCACCGTCACTAACAAGTCCCATTAAGTGCAGGGGTTTGTTATTTGTTTTCGCGTACGCTACTGCTTCTAAAAAGGTAGGGTTGCTTGCAAGCTCGCCAGTTTTAATGGCAACATTAATGCGTTGCAGCTCTTGATATACGATACGGCCGGCACCAATATTTAAGTGCCCCACTTCTGAATTGCCCATTTGACCTTCTGGTAGGCCTACGTCTTCGCCACAAGTAACAAGTGTACTGTTTGCATATTTTGTATAGAGGCTATTTACAAATGGCGTTTTTGATTGTTGGATGGCATCAGACATTTTTTGTTTGCCCAATCCCCAACCGTCCATAATGACGAGTATTACTTTGCGTTTCATACTACAAATTTACAACCTTTATTTTTGAGGCAAAACGTCAATTTTAAAGGGTTTAGTAGCATTAATTGCTGCATCTTAGTTATTTTTGGGTGAGTCAATTAAAACCAGACCATGAAAAAGTATCTATTAGGCCTTTTGTTCCCACTTATGCTGTTAACCACAGCGTTTGAAGGGCCTTTTCAGGGAGATGCAGATATGGTTGTAGCCGCTTTAAAGTCTGGAAACCCTCAAGACATCGCAAAACATTTTGCAGTGGTCGTAGACATTAAATTTTTGACTGCTCCGGAAGATAAAATTGTTGCAACTGAAAAAGCTGCCGAAAAGCTTGCTGCATTTTATGCCGAACATAAAATCAAAGGATTTGAACGCACTGCCCAAAGAGAAATTGGTAATACCATGTATTTGACGGGTAAAATTTCAGGCGCCGCAAAAAACTATAACATTACGCTGATGCTCATGAAAAAAAATGCAGCGCCTTATCATATTGTAACCCTTCGTATTAATTAATTACTGCTTTTATTTTCATGAGTAAAAAAAATAAATCAGACGCAAGAGGGTTCATTTATAGCACCGATCCAAATTTTAGCTTTGAGCCAGAGCAGGATGAGGCACAAGAAACTTTACCGCCAGCAAAGCAACCACTGCGTATAAGGTTAGACACCAAACATAGAGCTGGCAAGGCTGTTACGCTTATTACAGGATTTATTGGCACAAACGAAGACGCAGAAAAACTAGGCAAACAATTAAAAAATTTTTGTGGAACGGGTGGCTCTGTAAAAGATGCAGAAATTATTGTTCAAGGGGATCAGCGCGACAAAGTATTACAGTGGTTATTAAAAAATGGCTATAGTACTACTAAAAAAATATAGACCCCGACTAACTTAGTAATCGATTTCTAATTTCAGTTTTTCTTTTAATTCTTTGAGTAGTGGATACTGCTCACTAATGCGTTCAAATTTTTGTTTACTGTTTAAACGCATGTGAATGGGCACGTCTTCTTTTTCTGTAGCGTCAACAATGATGCTAAATTTGATAGACCTATTATTAAACGTAGAAAATATTTGGTCAATAAGCATCATGCGCTCTTGTTCTACAAATTTTTGAGCCGTTAAACCAGGTACGCGAACTGTAAAATGAATATCGTTTTCTATTTCAAGTACTGCCATTTTAAAGGTTCCTGAGGCAGAATGTTTTTGTTGTGCTTCAAGGGTGGAGCCATAAGCGTCCCAACAAGCCCTCAGCTTTTCCATATTTAACGATTCTGCTTCTTTTACCTCTTCAATGGCGTATTGATCACCATATTTTTCACGTAAAGCAGTTAATAGATTCTTTTTTGGGCCGGTAGCTTGAGCGGGCGCAGTTGTTGGAGTAGAAGTAGCTGCTGCTTTTGGAGGGGCGACTGGCGCAGCATTGCTAGTAACCGCAGCTGGCGGCATGGAAGCTTGTGTTGGCGTTTGCGAGGCAGAGGTTACTGGCATACTTGCAGCGACACTCGTATCTATAGAAAGGCTCGGTTTGTTCGTAGTTGAACTATTAGGAGGGGTAACAACTTGTATCGAAGGAATGCTTCTTGTTTTAATGGCTACTGGTCCGTCAATCCGTTTTTTTTTTACAATCGAACCATTTTCTGAGGCAAGCTCTATTGCTTCTTGTAAAAAATTGAGTTTGATGAGCGTGAGTTCTACGTGTAATCTTTTGTTACGCGCCATTTTATAATTGATCTCTGCTTCATTTAAAATATTCAATGCACTTACTAAATATGACATACCCATAGCTGCTGCTGCCGAAATATATTTTTCTTGCATGCCTTCAACTACTTCTAATAAAGGGGCCGATTTAGGGTCTTTACAAACTAGTATATTACGAATAAATTCTGCAAACCCATTGAGTACCATATCTCCTTCAAAACCTTTTCTGTTGATTTCATCATAAAGGATCATGGATGCCGCCAAATCCTTGGCCTGCATGCTTTCTAGCATTTTAAAGAAGTAGTCTTCGTCTAAAATATTTAAATGCTCAAGGGTATTTTGATAGGTTAAACTACCGCCTGTAAAACTTACAATTTTATCTAAAATACTCAGAGAATCACGCATACAGCCTTCGCTCTTTTGTGCAATTACCTGAAGTGCTGCACGCTCGGCTTTAATAGATTCTTTACCTGCAATTTCTTCTAAGTGTTCTACAGTATCGTTGTTGGTGATTCTTTTAAAATCAAAAATTTGACAACGGCTTAATATGGTTGGAAGAATCTTATGTTTTTCGGTAGTTGCTAAAATAAAAATCGCATAAGAAGGCGGTTCTTCTAGTGTTTTTAAAAATGCATTAAAGGCACTTGCACTGAGCATGTGTACCTCATCTACAATATATACTTTGTATTTACCAGCCTGCGGTGCAAATCTTACCTGCTCTACTAGTGATCTAATATCATCCACCGAGTTGTTACTCGCCGCATCCAGTTCATGAATATTTAAAGAAGTGCCTGCATCAAAAGATACACAGCTGTTACAGGTGTTACAAGCTTCACCATCTGGAGTAGGACTTGTACAGTTGATGGTTTTAGCTAAAATTCTGGCACATGTTGTTTTACCAACGCCTCTTGGTCCACAAAACAAAAACGCATGCGCGAGTTGGTTGTTTTTAATGGCGTTTTTAAGGGTTGTCGTAATATGTGACTGCCCAACAACGGTGTTAAAGTTTTGGGGTCTATACTTACGGGCCGATACAACAAAATGATTTTCCATAACAGGGTTGCAATATAAGCACAACGGTAGGCTTACCCTTATCTAAACCGCACCTTTTTTGCACATGGGTATAATTTTAGCCGTACACCATTTCTGGGTGACGCTCAAAGGGCTTAGAGGAGTCAAATAGGCACCTAAAAGTGACCATTCTGCGGCTTGGACTGGCACCTAAGCTTTTATAGATATTGAGCATTTTTGGATTCCAATCCCCAGCCCATCCCATTTCGTAACGGTCATACCAATCTTTGTTTTTAATGAGTAGAGAGCATTCCTGAATCATAAAGCTGTCTATGCCAAGTGATTGGTATTTAGGAACAATACCAAAAGCCAGTCCGGTTAGTTGTTTGTTTTTGCCCGTTTTTGTCATGTATAACAAACGAAGTTTTTCAAACCAGCCTAGTTTACCATTAAAATGTTTGAAATATTGATTGAGGTCCGGAATATTAATGAACATACCAATAGGCTCTGCTTTGTAATATGCAAACCAAACAAGACGTTCATCCATTATGGGTTTCATGGTTTTAAAAAGCTTGATCACTTGTTCTTTGGTAATTTCTTTAGCCTCACCATGTTGTGCCCATGCGGCGTTGTACACCGTTGCAAAGTCACCAGCATATTTTTCAAGCTCACTTAATTTAACATGCTTGGCCACATAGTCGGGCTTTGCCGCAAAACGCGCGTGTCTTTCAGGAAACCTACTAGGAAGTTCCTCTTTTACACTCATGGCGTAATAGTATTGGTTATAATAATTTTGAAATCCGTAGTTGGTAAATAGTGTTTCGTAGTATTCAGGATTATAGGACATGCCATACATAGGAGGCTTGTCAAACCCTTCTACCATCAGTCCCCACCACTTGTCTCTGTCTCCAAAATTGATGGGGCCATCCATGGCTTCCATTCCTTTTTGAGCAAGCCAATCTTTGGCGGTATCAAATAATAAATTAGCAGCCGCTTGGTCATTGATGCAATCAAAAAAACCAACGCCACCTGTTTTAAAATCGGTTCCTTTATTGATATATTTTGAATTGGTAAATGCTGCAATACGGCCTACGAGTGTACCATCATCTGTTTCCAATATCCATCTTTTGGCTTCTCCGTATTTGAAATTTTTATTTTTAAGTGGGTCAAATACCTCATTAACCTCATTGTTAAGTGGTCGAATATAATTAGGATTACCTGCATTGATAATGGCCTGCACTTCTAAAAAATCTTGTGCGGTAGCTGCGCTCGTTACTTCAATTAAATGCATCTTATTTCTTTGATTCAAAGTTAGGATAAGGATATTAGAGTTGGGGCTCTTCTTTTTTAAATAAAATACGTTCCATTTTTTTGTCATGGTCGTATATGTCTTTTCTAAATTGTAAAACGCCATTACTATCTACCCAGCTTGTAAAATAGGCCATAAAAACGGGGATTGTTTTTTTAAGTGTCACCCATTTTTCTTTTTGCTGGTGCATGGCCGTATCTATTTTAATAGCTGTCCAACTGGTATCATTTCTAAGTAGGTAGCCGGCCATTTTACGCGCGTCTCCTAATCTAATACAACCATGGCTTAAGCTCCTGTTTTGCTTTGCAAAAAGGTGTTTGCCTGGTGTATCGTGTAAGTAAATATTATAGGCATTTGGGAATAAGAATTTTACAAGACCTAGTGAGTTAGCAGCACCCGGTAGTTGTCTAACAGTAGGCACATCGCCTGGGATGGTGATCTCCATATTTTTAGAAGCCAAGTAATTTTTATTTTTTCTCATGCCAGGTAAAATTTCTGCTTTTACAATACTTGGCGGCACATTCCAGTAAGGGCTAAAAACAATGTAGCGCATTCTGTTACTAAAAATAACTGTGTTATTGGATTCTGATCCAACAATAACAGGCATTTTAAATTGAATTTTACTGCTATCAAAAACAAGTAGTTGATAGGCAGGAATATTTACAACAATGTAATTACTATCTAACATGGCGGGCATCCAACGTAAGCGCTCTAAATTAATGGCGATGGTATTTACATAGTCTTGAATGGGAGTGCCGATGGCTTTTAATAAGGCTTTGTCAATCAAACTACTTGAAGCGAGCCCCATTCTTTCTTGGAATTTATTAATGGCAATGCCAAGTGTATTGCTATAAAGCGATGTAGTATCAGTGCTTTTAAAATCGCCTAATAAATGTAGCTTCTTTTTTACCTGCCTAATAACCGGCACCATTTCTCCCTTTTTAATTTTCATGTTAGTGGTGGAAATATGTATGCCCGTATCAAGTGCTGCAATGGTAGAGAGGGCCGCAAAGTTTTCGAGTAAAAGTTTAAAATTTTGACTACCGGTATTAAACCCCATTTTTGTAGCAGGACTGAGCCAGTTTTTTAATTGATTGGCAAGCGTTAATGATTTTTTAGGAATACGCCAATTGACTGCATCAGGATCCATATCACTGGGCATTAACCAGTTGTCTGCGTATTTAAAGAACGAAAGGCTTAAGGATAACTCAATTTCTGCGGCTCCATTATTTTGAGCAAAACTTTGTTTGGTTAGTCTCGTAATAAAACCACTATCAACCGTATTTGGCGCAAGCTTATTTACATGTGTTATAAAATCTTTGGCAGTTTGCTTTAGACCCTTTGGTTGTATCCAAACATGTTGGTGTTTATTGGAGGCGTAAAATTCCTTAATGGCAGCAGTGTATTTTTGATCTACTTGGTTTTTAGCAATAAAAGAATCTATGGCAGCCTCTGTTAAACTATCTAGTTGTTGTGTATTGTAAATACTGGCCCAGCTATTTGTTGAACTTAAGAGGGTTATTGCAAAAAGCATCAAACCAACAATTAAATGACTGCGAAGGGATGAATGAGTTGCTTGCATGCATGCAGTTATTTATTGGTGCGTTTAATTTTTATAGATAAGTAAAGCGGCTGCTACCATACCAGCGGTTTCTGTTCTAAGTCTTGTGTCACCAAGGCTTACAGGGAGGTAGTTAGCGCTTAGCGCTGTTTCAATTTCAGAAGGCGTAAAATCTCCTTCGGGTCCAATCAAAATACTGGTGTCGTTGTTCGTTGGCGCGTCTTTGAGTTCTGTTTTATTGCCCTCTTCACAGTGTGCAATGAGTTTTTGATCAGCAGGATGTTCTTTTATAAAAGTAGCAACGGAGAACGGCTCTGTTAAAATAGGCAACCATGTTTGTTTACTCTGAATAAGCGCTGCAACAAGTACCCCTTGCATGCGTTCTTGTTTGAGGTTAGACCGCTCGCTTCGCTCGCAAATTAACGGGACAATTTTTGTCACGCCCATTTCTGTCGCTTTTTCTAAAAACCATTCAAAGCGCCCCGTATTTTTTAAAAGTCCAATGGCAATGCAAACATTTTTTATAGTACGAGGGGTATGTACCACCGAATCAATTTTTACGACCGTCTTTTTTTTGTCGGGCTCTACAATACTTGCTGTGTATAGGTTTCCGATGCCATCTGTGAGGTGTAGGCTTTCGCCGGCGCGCATGCGTAACACTTGCACACAGTGTTTTGAAGTCAGTTCACTTAACTCAAAGTGGCTACTTGACGCTTCAATGCTAGGTTCAAAAAAATAGGGTAGTGCCGACATGATATTTGCTAAAAAATAGAAAAATTAAAACGGTGTTTCGTTGTCAAAGCCTTCATCAAAATCACCTTCATTCATTTTGCTTTCTTTTTGAATAAATAGTTTAGCGCTGTCTTGTGCACCTGTGCCTGCCGTGCTTCCAGGGGCTACGGGTTTCCAGTTGCTGGAACCAAATCCGGAACCATCGCCATCCCATTCTTCAAATTTTTGAATGTCGAGTTTAGCACGTAGTTTGATGGTATCGAGTTGACCATTTCTATGCTTTGCAATTCTAACGTGGGTTTCACCATGGGTACTTTCGCCCATATCGTTACTCATTACTTCGTAATATTCTGGACGGTAAATAAACATTACCATATCGGCGTCTTGTTCAATCGCACCCGATTCACGAAGGTCACTCAACTGTGGCATTTTACTTTCCTTTCTCGTTTCCACCGCACGACTCAACTGCGATAGTGCAACAATTGGAATATTTAATTCTTTAGCAAGTGCTTTTAAACTTCGAGAGATATTTGAAATTTCTTGTTCACGGTTATTGTTTCTATCACCACTACCGCTCATCAATTGTAGGTAGTCAATAATGATAATGCCAACCTTGTGTTTGTTTACAAGTCGGCGGGCCTTGGCTCTAAATTCAAAAATATTTAAAGCGGCGGTGTCATCAATATAGAGTGGTGCACGCTCTAGTTTTTTTAATCCCTTTGCGTGTAGTTGTTGGTATTCATAATCTTCTAGTTTACCCCTAGAAATTTTTTCCATTTTAATTTCACTCTCTGCACTTAAAATACGTTGCACAAGCTGTGGTGCACTCATCTCTAACGAGAAAAATCCAACAGGGATAGGCTTTGTAGGGTGTAATGCTGCGTTACGTGCTAGGTTAAGTGCGAAAGCGGTTTTACCCACAGACGGTCTTGCCGCAAGGATAATTAAATCGGTAGGTTGCCATCCGTAGGTGATACGGTCTAGTGTTGGAAATCCACTTGGTACACCAGAAATGTCTTCTGTTTTCGTGCGTAATTCATCAATACGGTTGATGGTTTTTGCAAGTACTTGACCTATTTCTTCAAAATTCTTTTTTAGATAATTGTTGGTGATGTTAAACATTTTTGTTTCACTTTCATCCAGTAAATCAAAAACGTCGGTACTGTCTTCGTATGCGTCACCAATAATTTCACCACTAATTCTGATCAGTTCGCGTTGAATAAATTTTTGTAAAATAATTCTTGCGTGCGCGTCGATGTTAGCAGCCGATACCACCGAGTTGGTAAGCTTGGTAATTTGGTATGGCCCACCCACAAGGTCTAGTTCGTTTTTGGACTTTAGGCCTTCTACCACCGTTAAAATATCGATAGGTACACTATCATTTTGCAGTTGCTGCATCACTTTAAAAATCAGCTGATGCGCTTCTACATAAAAACATTCAGGCTTAATAATTTCTGATACCGTATCAAAAGCGCTTTTTTCAAGCATGATCGCACCCAGTACCGCCTCCTCTAATTCTTTTGCTTGCGGGGGCACTTTACCATAGAGCATGCTGCTCATGTCTATCGATGGCTTTCTAGTTTTGCGGTTTGTATTGGTGATCTTAACGTCCATTTTAGGGTTGCTTTACAAAGTCGAATAATTGACTGCATTTGATGCAGAAGAGAGCGAATATGCACCAAGATTTGCGCTTTTTCAAGTATTTCTTCGCTATTTTTCGTCCACACGGAACTAACCGTTCCACGCAGGTTTTTACTGCGCTATCCACACAATTTACTACTGTTATCCACCAATATCAAAACTTATTCCACTAAAAAAGACCATTATTAACAAATCTTGTGCAGAAAGAAGTATCGGAGGAATCTGTGTTTTGTTCTCACGAAAGCGTAGCATTTACGGCTATAAAAACTTATTTTTGAGGCCCTTAAACACGTATAAGCAATCATGACCATAAGTTATAACTGGCTATCTGAATACCTGCCTTGGAGCATTGAACCCGAAAAATTGTCTAAAATTTTAACGTCTATTGGTTTAGAAGTTGAAAGTTTAACGTTTTATGAAAATGTAAAAGGAGGACTTGCCGGCTTAACAGTTGGAGAAGTGCTTACTGTTTCGCAGCATCCAAATGCCGATAAATTAAAAATTACCACCGTAAATATTGGTGCCGAAGCCCCACTACAAATTGTATGTGGTGCATCCAATGTTGCTGTAGGACAAAAAGTAATTGTGGCTACTATTGGCACAACCATTTATCCAAGCTCCGGCGATCCTTTAACTATGCGTGTTGCAAAAATTAGAGGCGAAGAAAGTTTTGGAATGATTTGCGCCGAAGATGAAATTGGACTTGGTACCAGTCATGACGGCATTATGGTTTTAGCAGCAGACACTGTTGTTGGAACGCCTGCTGCCACACTGTTTGAACCCTATCAAGACTGGGTATATGAAATTGGTTTAACACCTAACCGAATGGACGCGATGAGTCATTACGGTGTTGCCAAAGACGTGTGTGCATATTTAACGCACCACGAAAAAGAAGCAAAACCAGTGGCTCCTTTTCCATCGTCATTTGCCCCAGATCAAAATAATAAAACGATCGCTGTTAGCATCGAAAACGAAGCAGCGTGTAAGCGTTATGCAGGTATCGAATTAACGGGCGTAAAAGTTTCCGAATCTCAAGCTTGGTTAAAAAATAGATTAACCGCAATTGGTGTAAGACCTATCAATAATATCGTAGACGTTACCAATTATATTTTACACGAAACCGGTCAACCGCTGCATGCTTTTGATGCAGCAGCAATTGCGGGTGGCAAAGTGATTGTAAAAAATGTGCCTGCTGGTACTGCTTTTACAACCCTTGATACCAAAGAAAGAAAACTACAAGATTCAGATTTACTAATATGTAATGCAACAGACCCTATGTGCATTGCGGGTGTGTTTGGTGGCGCTGCAAGTGGCGTTCATGCTGGCACGACGTCTATATTTTTAGAGAGTGCTTGGTTTCATCCAACAACCATTCGTAAAACGTCTTTACACCATGGACTCCGCACCGACGCTGCTACTAGATTTGAAAAAGGAGTTGATATTGCTTCTACTGTTTCCGTATTGAAAAGAGCCGCGTTACTTATTAAAGAAGTGGCTGGCGGTAGTATCAGTTCTGACATTACTGATATCTATCCGGCGGTTACGCCTAAAACAGAAGTTGTTGTTAAATACCATTATATCAAAAAATTAAGTGGTAAAAACTACCACCCCGAAGCGGTTAAAAAAATCTTGACTGCACTAGGTTTTGAAGTGATTGCGGAAGGTATTGATGAACTCCGTGTTGCAGTGCCTTACAGCAAACCAGACATTAGTATCCCTGCCGATTTAGTAGAAGAAATTTTACGTATTGACGGTCTCGATAATATTGAAATCCCAACCACCATTACCATTAGCCCTGCTGTAGAAGTAGCAAGTGCTAAAGAAGTGATCAAAGAAAAAACAACACAGTTTTTAGTAGGTAAAGGCTTTGTAGAAATCTTTACAAACTCTATTACCAACAGTCAATATTTTACACCAGCTGTTTTAGAAACGGCCGTTAAAATGATGAATAATTTAAGTGCCGATTTAGACGTACTTCGTCCATCGATGCTTGAAACCGGACTTGAAACCATCGCTTACAATTGCAATAGACGTAACCACAATTTGCGTTTGTTTGAATTTGGTAAAACCTATGCTACCAGTGGTTCTGGGCAGTATTCTGAAAAGGAGCATTTGTGTATTTACTTAAGTGGATTGGATACCGAAGAAGGCTGGCGTGTTAAATCAAAAGAGCAAGACCTATTAATGGCAAAAGGTATTTTGCAGGCCATTGCTACAATTACTGGACTACCAACTATTAGCTGGTCATTAGACGACACTGCAAAAGGTAGTGCAAGCACTGCTGTTGCTGCAACAGTGGGTGGCATTAAAATTGCTACCTTACTAGAAGTGTCACCCAAAAAACGTCAACAATTTGATATCAAGCAAGGGGTTGTTTTTGTAGATATAGATGTGGCCTCGCTTGTTACTGCCGCCGAAAAACAAAAAATTGTTTACAAAGAAGTATCTAAGTTCCCTGCCGTACAAAGAGATTTGGCACTGGTAGTGGACCGCGCTGTAACCTATGCTGCTATTGAGCTTGCGGTGGGTACGGTAAAACTTCCAAAGCTAAAGGGCATCCGTTTATTTGATGTATTTGAAAGTGATAAATTAGGCGTTAACAAAAAGTCGATGGCACTTAGCTTTACATTTGTGGACGAAGAAAAAACCATGACCGACACCGAAACTGATAGCATGGTATCAAAATTAATTGGGGCTTTTGAAAAAGAATTAGGTGCCGAAATCAGAAAATAAGCACTTATATTTATACGCATATTTACATGTTTGAATTCGAAACACATATCAAATCTTTGCAAGAAAAGTTGCAGTTGCTGCTAAAAAATCAGCAGCAGCTTCTTCGTGAAAATCAGCGTCTAACCGCCGATTTAGAAAAAGCTACGGGTATGGTACACCAAAAAGAGGATTTGCTGCGAAGCCTTCAACAACAGCTTGATGGTCTCAGCGTAAGTTCTGCGGGTGGCTATTCGGATCAGGAAAAAGCGGCCCTCGAAAAGCGCATTAACACCTACCTCAAAGAAATTGACCACTGTTTAACGCTTCTTAAATAAATAGCATGTCTGAGCTCATCCCTATCAATATCGTTATTGCAGATCGCAGCTACCGCATCCGCATTGAACCCGCCGAGGAGGAAATGGTGCGCAAATCAGCCAGTCTCATCAACGATAAAATAGCCGAATACCGTCAAAATTTGGCTGGTAAAGACATGCAGGACTATGTAGCCATGGTGCTTTTGTGGTTTGCCACCGAGCAAAATACTAGCACCATCCACGAACTAAAGTGGAAAGAAGCAGCTGAAAAGATAAACTCTCTCGAAAAACTCATTGATAAAGCGCTGATTTAAGTATCTTCGTTCCTATCCGTTTACTTATTAAAGTAAATCTTCATGTGTATGCGTGAAAGAATGATTGTGAACAACTTAAAAAAAGCTAAAAATGGACCAGACGATTGTCTCTATAATACTTGCCGCCACCTCACTAGTAGTAGGGGTTGTTGCGGGAAGGGTTTTCTTCGCAAAAAATACCAAAAAGCAAATTGAAGAAGCCAACACCCAAGCCGCTAACATCTTAAAAGAAGCCGAATTAAGAGCTGAAACTGTTAAAAAGGAAAAGCAATTAGAGGCTAAAGAAAGATTTGTTCAGCTGAAGTCTGAACATGAAAGAGAAGTGTTGGAGCGCAACCGCAAAGTGGTAGACGTAGAAAATAGACTCAAGCAAAAAGAAATTACCGTTAACCAAAAAGAAGCTTCACTAGACAAACAAGTCAAAGAAAACGAAGCCATCAAAGAAAACCTAAACAGGCAAATTGATGTGGTAAACGCCAAGCGTACAGAGCTTGAAAAACACCAAGAAGAACATATTCGCCGCCTCGAAAAAATTGCCAATTTAAGTGCAGACGATGCGCGTGAGCAACTTATCGAAAGCCTTAAAAATGAAGCACAAACACGTGCTTTATCGATGCAACAAGATATTATCGAAGATGCAAAGCAAAAGGCCAATAAAGAAGCGCGTAAAATTGTTATTCAAACCATACAACGTACGGCAGCCGAGCAAACCATCGAAAATACCGTTACGGTATTTAACCTTGAAACCGACGAAATTAAAGGTCAAATTATTGGTAGAGAAGGTCGTAATATTAGAGCGATCGAAGCTGCAACGGGCGTAGATTTAATTGTAGATGACACGCCGGAAGCTATCATCTTATCTTCTTTCGATCCACTTCGCCGTGAAATTGCACGTTTAAGTTTACAACGCCTTGTTTCTGATGGTCGTATTCACCCAGCGCGTATTGAAGAAGTAGTTGAAAAAACACGCAGACAATTAGAAGAGCAGGTGATGGAAATTGGAGAGCGTACCGTTATTGAAATGGGCATCCATGGACTTCACAAAGAGCTTATTCGTATTGTAGGTAAGATGCGCTTTAGATCGTCATATGGCCAAAACCTACTCATGCACTCTAGAGAAACGGCTAATTTGTGTGGTATCATGGCATCAGAGTTAGGCATGAACCCTAAACTAGCTAAAAGAGCCGGTCTATTACACGATATAGGTAAGGTTCCTGACGAAGAAACAGAATTGAGCCACGCATTATTAGGTGCTAAACTCGCAGAAAAATATGGTGAGAATCCGGCGGTAGTAAACGCCATTGGAGCCCACCACGATGAAATGGAAATGCAATACGTGATTTCTCCTATTATTCAGGCTTGTGACGCCATTTCTGGCGCTCGTCCGGGTGCACGTAGGGAAATCATGCAACAATATTTACAACGTATTAAAGACCTGGAAAACCTTGCTTTAGCGTACCAGGGAGTAGAAAAGGCCTATGCCATCCAGGCGGGTCGTGAACTTCGCGTAATCGTTGAGGCTGAGAAGGTTACGGATGGTGATAGCGATAAATTGAGCTTCGAAATTGCTCAAAAAATCCAAACCGAGATGACCTATCCGGGGCAAATTAAAGTAACCGTAATTAGAGAGAAAAGGGCAGTAAACGTAGCTAGGTAAAAAAAATTGCAAATCACTTCCGATTTTCGATTTTTACCCCTACCTTTGCCGTCCGCAAAAATTAAAAGATATGGACGCAGCAGTTCAGTTTGTACACGAACAATTAACCGTAAAAAAGCAATATCCTGCCTTCAAGGCTGGTGATAATGTCACTGTTAACTATAAAATCGTTGAGGGTGGTAAAGAACGTATTCAAAGTTTCCGTGGAGACGTAATCAAGTTACAAGGAACTGGAGCAACTGCTTCATTCACTGTACGTAAGATTTCGGATGGCGTAGGCGTTGAGCGTTTATTTCCTATCTTATCTCCAAATATCGAATCTATCCAATTAAACAAAACTGGTAAGGTTCGTCGTGCTAAACTATACTACCTACGTGAGCGTAGCGGTAAAAGTGCACGTATTAAAGAAAAACGTTTCTAGTCAAACAATACCTTTTTACAAACGGAAGTTAGCATCCAGCTACTTCCGTTTTTTTATGCCTTTTATTTGGCCCTTTACATGCTTTTTCCCCTACCTTTATAATCTTAAATCAAATCATTATGGGCAACTTAGGATTTCAAGAAATATTACTCATCGCAGTAGTGGTACTTGTATTATTTGGCGGTAGAAAAATACCAGAATTTATGCGCGGCCTTGGTAAAGGTATCCGTGAATTCAACGATGCAAAAAACAACGTGAAAAAAGAATTAGAAGAAGGTATCAAAGAAAAAGATACACAAGCTTAATTTTTATTTCATTTATTCTGACAAACAAACAACTTTAGCCTTTGTTTCGGTTCACTACAATCAAAGACTATCATAACAATTTACAGAGCGGCCAAACCACAGTTGTGGAGGCCGTTCGTTTTTTTGTGGAAGCAGCTAAAGGCGCTGCTTCACTAAATGCGTGGCTTACAATCTATGAAGACGAAGCTTTAGAAGCAGCAAAAAAATTAGACGAACATATTAAGGCCGGACAACCATTACTACCACTTCATGGCGTAGTTGTGGGATTAAAAGATGTGATTGCGTATAAAAATCATCCTTTGTCTGCGGCTTCAAAAATTCTACAAAATTTCCATTCTATTTTTGACGCTACTGTTGTAGAAAAATTGCAATCAGCAGGCGCCATTATTTTAGGTAGGCAAAACTGCGATGAGTTTGCAATGGGAAGTAGCAATGAAAACTCGGCGTATGGTCCTGTAAAAAATGGCATCGACCCTACGCGTGTACCCGGTGGATCATCAGGTGGATCTGCAGTGGCCGTTCAAATGAATCACTGCATGATTAGCTTAGGCTCTGATACTGGCGGGTCTGTTAGACAACCCGCAGATTTTTGTGGCATTGTTGGACTCAAACCTTCCTATGGCAGAATTTCACGTTACGGACTTATCGCGTACGCATCATCTTTTGATCAAATTGGCATTTTTGCAAAATCGGTAGCCGATGCCGCGTTAGTGCTTGAAATTATTGCAGGCCCCGACGATTTTGATAGCACGGTTTCTGAATTACCTGTTCCAGCCTTTAGTACTGTTGTGGATGAACCTACTTCAAAAAAACGCATTGCGTATTTTAAAGAGGCACTCGAACATCCAAGTTTAGATCCTGAAATTAAGGCTGCAATTGATGCAACAATAGCCAATATGCAAAAAGCAGGATATACCGTAGATGCCGTTTCATTTGATATGCTTGATATGGTAGTGCCCACGTATTATGTATTAACTACTGCCGAAGCATCTAGTAATTTGTCGCGCTATGACGGCGTAAAATTTGGTCACCGCTCTGGCACTGGTAATAACGACCTTACATCACTCTATAAAAATGCCAGAAGCGAAGGTTTTGGTAAAGAAGTAAAGCGTAGAATTATGCTGGGTACATTTGTGTTAAGTGCCGGTTACTTTGATGCGTATTTTACCAAGGCACAACAAATTCGAAAACTACTCGTGGACGGTTCGGTGCAGTTATTTAAAAATTACGATGCAGTACTACTACCCACTGTACCTAGTCCTGCATTTTTAATTGGCGACCATACTAAAGATTCGGTGGCTATGTTTTTAGCAGATATTTATACCGTGTATGCAAACCTTGTGGGTATTCCTGCTATCTCAATGCCTTTGTATCAGCATTCAACAGGACTTCCCTTTGGTCTACAAATCATGTGTGCTCCTTTTGAAGAAACAGCATTACTGCAACTTTCAACGGCCATTCAAAAACTACATGAATAAGTTTTTTCGCTTATTACTATTTGTTTTAGGGATGTTGGTGCATGATTTTGCATCAGCAAAAACTGTTATAGCAGATACCATCATTGACGATAAAAAACCTTTTGCTAATTTATTTTTGTATAATAAAGTAGCTTCCAATAAACCCTATCAATCGCAAATCAATCCACGTGCCATTTCTTTTGTAGAAGAATATATTCGAAAGCAGGGTAAGTCACTAGAAAAAATGAAAGTATGGGGCAAGCCCTATTTTGATTTGTACGATCAAATCCTTTTCAATTACGGCATCCCAAAAGAAATGAAATACCTCAGTGTTATTGAAAGTCACTTAGGAGCAGGAGGAACCTCTTGGGCTGGCGCTGTGGGTCCTTGGCAACTGATGCCGGGTGTTGCCAAAGAATATGGATTAAATGTGGGCGGCTACTGGGATCAGCGAACCGATTATTTTAAAAGTACGCATGTGGCAGCGCGTATCATGAAAAAATTATACGCCGAATTTGATGACTGGTTGCTTGTAGTGGCTGCCTACAATTGTGGTAATGGATGTGTCAGGTCGGCAATTAGAAGAGCAAAAAGTAAAGATTTTTGGCAGCTACAATACTTTTTACCAGAAGAAACGCGCAACCACGTAAAAAAATTTATTGCCACGCATTTGATTTTTGAAGGCGCTGGCGGGTTTACCACCATGACTGCAGCCGAAGTGGCGCAAGCAAAAACTCAAAATAAAAATACACCGCTCACACTTTCTGCTGCTGAGCTTGCAGGATCTGCTTTAATTGAAGTATCTGGGAGGTTTAACTCACTTGTAGTAGCCAATGAACTACAAATAAATATTCAGCAGTTTAACGCCTGGAACCCTGGTTTTGATAAGGCCCTCGCTGCTGGCGAAAAATATGCAATGCGTATTTCAAAAGAAAAGGAAGCTATTTTTTTAGCTAAAAAAAATCAATTGTTATTAGCCTCTGTGAGAGCGATTATCGAAGGCGTTAATCAGTAGCACTGTCATTACCAGAGAGCACTTTTTTGATAGCAGCTGCCTTGAGTAAACACTCTTCGTACTCTTTTTCAGGATCTGAATAAATGGTAATGCCACCGCCCACCCCGTAGCTGGCTTTTTTGATGTCGCTATTAAAAAAAATACTTCTAATAACTACGTTGAAATCAAAATCACCGGCTGGATTAAAATAACCAACAGTGCCGGAGTACAAGCCGCGCTTTGTAGGTTCTAATGCGTCAATGGTTTCCATAACGCTTTTTTTAGGCGCCCCCGTCATGCTTCCCATCGGAAATGTTGCTTCTAAAATTTCTGAAAATAAAGTGTTACTGTTAAGCGTGCCCGTAATAGTAGAAATCATTTGATGCACCTGCGGAAAACTGTATATGCCAAAAAGTTCAGATACCTTAACCGACCCTTGTTCGCAAATTCTACTTAAATCATTTCTTACAAGATCAACCACCATTACATTTTCACTCTTGTCTTTGCTACTGTTTTGTAGCGCCTCCACTTGCAACTTATCATCTGCATCATTGTGCAAGTTTCGTTTGATGGTTCCTTTGATAGGCTGAGAAATTAGTTGATTGCCTTTTTTTTGCAGGTATCTTTCGGGACTTGCGCATAATAAATAATCGCTACTATTTTTATAAAAGCAAGCAAAAGGAGTAGGGGACACTTCCGTTAAGTTTACATATACCGCTACCGGATGCGCAGATAAATGTTCCACTTCAAAAGCTTGGCAATAATTGATTTCATAAAAATCGCCACGCTTAATAAGTGCTAAAATTTTATGGATCGCTTCTAGATATGCCGCTTTACTTATAAAAGGGATGATGCTCGTTGTTGGCGCGGCGCGCTGATAAGCACTCTGTTCAGGGCCCTGTACAAACAAAGATGGTACTATAAAGCCGCTTATTTCATCAAAGAGTATTTGCGGATTTTCTGAATCACTTTGGATGGTTACCTGATTTCCAGTAAGTTCAATAACAATCGCTGGTGTATACAAATAGGCTAATGGGAAACCTGTAAGGTTTGCTTTGGCGTTAGGCTTAGTAATACTTTGGTATTCGTAATTAAAATGCGCAAAAATCCATTCACTACTATGCTTTTGAATGAATGCATCAACTGCCTGGGCGTTTACGCTATCAAGGGCAATAAAAGAAACGGGGCTAACGGCGGCTATGCAATCTAATGCACCGTATGGTGAGTCATAAGCATGGTTATCTAAAAAAGTGCAAACATCAAACTGGTTAGACCAGTGTATGATTTGCACTTTAAATGTTTGTGGGTTATCTATTAAAAAAACCTGCTTATTTTTTTTCACGTAGGGCTACAGATGATTAAAAATCATCGTCATCGTCATCAAATCCACTGTTCTTATCATCAAATAGATCGAAGTCGTTGAAGTCGTCGTCTAATTTAAAATCATCTTCTTCAGAAGCGGCGCCTTTCTTTTTAGGACCTGCAGGTTTTTTGGTTTTACTTTTAGGCAAATCAAATTCTGCAAAGTCTGGATCCCAGCTTTCATCTTCTTCACTTGCATTCCAATCATCATTTTCTTCTTCCTCATCAAAATCTTCATCGTCTTCGTCAACCGATTTTTTTGATGCGGACTTACTGCTAGATTTTTTTGGCGTTGACATTTCGTCATCGTCTTCAAAATCATCATCATCTTCTTCCAATTGCTTTTTGCTTTTAGAAGATGCTTTGGGCGCAACTTTTTTGTTTGCTGCTTTAGGGGCTGAGGACTTTTGATCCTTATCAGATTTCACTGCCATATTTCTAATAAGATTTACTGCGTAAAAATTCAACGCAAATTCCTTTTATCCAAATAAAATTGCAAAAAAATTAAAAATATTTTTTCTCCTAAATTTTTACTATTTGTTCGCGACCTGGTCCGTTTGATACATAAGTGACAGGTGCGCCAATATAATTATTGATAAAGTCTACGTAGGTATTCATGGTAGCTGGAAGTTCCGATGCCAATTTTAATTGAGTGGTATCCATATTCCATCCTTTAAAACTTTGTAAAACAGGGTCAATTTGAATGTTTGACATCTGGAATGGCACTTCTTTGGTGGTTGCGCCATCAATACCATATGCAGTACACACTTGTAGCTCTTCAAAAGCGTCTAAAACGTCGGCTTTTGTCATAACTACCTGTGTAACACCATTAATCATGCACGCGTATTTAAGGGCTACTAGATCGATCCAGCCGCATCTGCGAGGACGTCCAGTGGTTGCACCAAATTCACTTCCTATTTTTCTAATTTCTTCACCAACACTATCGTGTAATTCGGTAGGGAATGGACCGCCACCTACTCTGGTGCAATATGCCTTGGTTACACCAAAAACTTCATTGATTTGTTTTGGAGAGACGCCAAGTCCTGTACAAACGCCTGCAGAAATGGTATTCGAAGAGGTCACAAAAGGGAATGTGCCAAAATCAATATCTAGCATACTTCCTTGAGCGCCTTCAGCTAATACTTTTTTACCAGCTTTAATTTGATCATTGATATAATATTCGCAGTTGATAACATTGAGTGTTTTTAAAAACTCAAGTGCTTCAAAAAACTCTTCTTCCCATGCAGAAATATCTTCAATAAAATGGAAATTGTCTAATAATTTTTGGTGCTTTAAACGCAGCTTAATGTATTGTGTAGTAAAACGCTTGTCTAGCAAATCGCCTACTCTTAAAGCGTTACGGCCTGTTTTGTCCATGTATGCTGGTCCAATACCTTTTAGGGTAGAACCAATTTTACTTTCACCTTTTGAAAGTTCAGATGCTTTATCTAGTGCACGGTGCGTTGGAACAATAATATTGGTACGGGCAGAAATAAATAAATTTTTGCGTACATCAATACCAAATGCTGCTACTGCATCACATTCTCTTTTTAATGTTACTGGATCTAGTACCACACCACCACCAATAATATTGACTTTGTTTTGGTGAAAGATACCAGAAGGAATTTGGTGAAGTACCATTTTTTTGCCTTCTACATATAATGTATGTCCGGCATTGGGTCCGCCCTGAAAGCGGGCAACAATATCATAATTGGGTGCAAAATAATCTACTATTTTACCTTTCCCTTCGTCACCCCATTGTAACCCTAATAATACATCAACCATAATTTCAAATTTGAAGAACAAAAATAAGTCTTGGAAGTCCTAATAAAAATTAATTTTCCGCTTCTGCGTCAAAACGGTCTACGGTTTGGATGCCATGAAGGGCTTTAAGCCTTGTAACAAGTACTTCTAGCTCTTCTTTGTCGTGTACAAATATTTTTATGGTACCCTCAAAAAGGCCTTCTTTGGATTCGATGGTAAGACCCGCAATGTTGATGCGCAAATCTCCACTAATAATATTGGTAATTTTATTAATAACCCCTACATCGTCCATCCCAATAATTTTCAGACCCGTTAAAAACGATATCTCTTTATTTTTTGCCCACTTGGTTTTAACAACCCGGTGCCCGAAATTGGCTAATAATTGTGTAGCATTGGGACAGTTGGTACGGTGTATAATAAGCCCCTTTCCGGTGCTAACAAAGCCAAATACGTCATCACCAGGTATTGGATTGCAACACTTAGCGAGTGCATATTTGATTTTATCGCTGCTTTCTCCAAAAATAATCAGTTCCGATTCTTTTTTAGAGTAGGTTTTGGTAGCTCCTGCATCTGTTGATGTTTCTGGGAGGGTGGGTTTTGGCTTCGGTATTTCTAGTTTATCGCCATGTACCAAAAAGTCTTTGAGTTCTTTTAAATCAATCGATTTGGTAGCAATTTTATAATGCAAATCCAGTCCAGAAGGTAGTTTGTAAAAATGCACTAGCTCTTCCAGGTTGTGCTGGCTATATGCCGCACCCATACTTTCTAATTTACGTTGAAGCACATATTTCCCATCTTCTGCAATGGTTCTTTTTTCTTCACGTAATGCGTCTTTAATTTTATTTTTTGCCTTTGCGGTTACAACAAAACCCAGCCAATCTTCGGAAGGTTTTTGTTTGCTACTTGTGATAATTTCTATTTGATCTCCACTGCGTAACACATGGCTTAACGGCACAAGTTTATGTTGCACTTTTGCGCCAATACATTTAGAACCTACTGCAGAGTGAATGGCAAATGCGAAATCAAGAGCGGTACTTCCAGTAGGGAGCATTTTTACTTCTCCCTTTGGCGTGTACACATAAATTTCTTCTGCTAAAAAGGAAGTTTTAAAATCTTGTAAAAAATCGAGACCCGCACCATCTTGCGTATTTAAGACTTCTCTTATTTGACCAAACCATTTATCAAAACGGTCTTCGCTGTCGTTGCCTTCTTTGTATTTGAAATGTGCAGCTAAACCTTTTTCTGCAATTTCATTCATACGTTTTGATCTGATTTGAACTTCTACCCATTTACCTTGCGGCCCCATCACGGTTGTGTGTAAAGCCTCGTAACCATTGCTTTTGGGGTTACTCAGCCAGTCTCTTAAACGCTCTGGCGAAGGCATATATTCGTCCGTAATTGTAGAGTACACTTTCCAACAATCTTCTTTTTCTTTTTCAGGTGCAGAATCTAAAATAATACGGATTGCAAATAAATCATACACTTCTTCAAATGCAACACCCTTCTTTTTTATTTTATTCCAAATCGAGTGAATGCTTTTAGGCCTTCCGTAAATTTCAAATTCAAAACCACTATTGGTTAATTTTTCTTTAATTGGTTTTACAAACTCGTTGATATACCTAGTGCGTTCTCTTTTTGTTTCCGCTAATTTTTTTGCAATATCTTTGTATCCAGCAGGCTCCATGTATTTCATGGATAAATCTTCGAGCTCTGTTTTTACATTGTACAGACCCATTCGGTGCGCAAGTGGTGCGTACACCCAAATGGTTTCAGAAGCAATTTTTAATTGCTTTTCTTTTTTCATATAATCTAGCGTACGCATATTGTGTAAGCGGTCTGCTAGCTTAATAAGTATTACACGAGGATCATCGGTGAGGGTTAGTAAAATCTTTTTAAAATTTTCGGCTTGCTGCGATGTATTGGTGTCCATTACCGACGAAATTTTGGTAAGGCCATCTACAATTTTTGCAATTTCGGTACCAAATTCACGCTGTACATCTTCGAGTGTAATATCGGTGTCTTCTACCGTATCATGTAAGAGGGCACAAATGGTACTTCTTACCCCCAGGCCAATTTCTTCTACACAAATCATGGCAACGGCAATGGGATGTAAAATATAAGGCTCGCCACTTTTACGGCGCATGGTTTTGTGTGCATCCGCAGCCATTTCAAAAGCCTGACGTACAAGTTCTTTGTCGCCCTTTTTTAATTTAGGCCTGAGGCTTCTAGAGAGTGCACGGTAATGCCTAACGATTTCGTTTTTCTCTTGCTCGGCATTTAAATTATATTTTGGAAGTGCGAGTTCGGCACTCATTTGCGGGTCCTGATCCATATCTTTTACGAATATACGAATTAGCCCGCTTTTTTTGTGCTTACATTTGCATTTCAGTATGAGCAAGTCGGCACCTAAAAAAGTTTTTAGTTTTCTATTGTTGGCAAGGGTTTTCAAATTTGTAAAGCCCTACCGCGCCTTATTTTATGGGAGCGTTTTGCTGGCGATTGTAATGGCTATTTTTGCGCCAGTTCGTCCTTATTTAATTCAGTTAACAGTAGATATGGCTACCGGAAAAACGGTACATATTCCAGGCTGGCTCAAACTTTTTATTGCCAAGCAAAATTTATCCGACGCATCAAAATTTATCATTGCGGTAACGCTTTTTCAAGTCGTTTTTTTATTTATTGAAACCACCATTCGGTTTTTCTTTTCCTTTATGACAGCAGCTCTAGGACAGCGCGTGGTAAAGGATTTACGCATAGCGGTGTATGAAAAAATTGTAGGTTTAAATCTACGTCAATTTGACACTACGCCCATTGGCACGCTCACCACTAGAACCATTGATGACATTGAAAGAATCAACGATATTTTTTCGGACGGCCTGATTCCAATCATTGCAGATTTACTTACTATTATTTTTACACTAGCTACCATGTTTTGGATCAATTGGCAACTCACACTGGTAAGTTTAGCGCCATTCCCCATCATGATTATTGCCACTTATTTTTTTAAGGAAAGTGTCAATAAAAGTTTTGTAGAAGTGCGTAATGCAGTGGCTAGTTTAAATGCATTTATCCAAGAACATTTATCCGGTATGGCGGTGGTGCAAGCATTTGCAGCGGAGGGTAGAGAACTGAATAAGTTTAAAAAAATTAATGCCGAACACCGCCTCGCAAATATCAAGGCCATTTTTGCATATTCTGTGTTTTTTCCAATTGTAGAAGTTGTTTTAGCTATCAGTACTGGCTTACTGGTTTGGTTTATTGCAGGCAATGCACTAGACGCTGGGCTTTTAATGTCATTTATCCTTTATCTGAATCAGTTATTTAGGCCGCTTCGCGTGATTGCCGATAAATTTAATGTACTCCAAATGGGTATGGTAGCCGCCGAGAGGGTGTTTAAAGTGATGGACAACCCCGATGAAATGCCACCAGACAGCCCAGATTGCATCGATGCTGGCGTTTTAAAAGGAAATATTGACTTCAAAGACGTTTGGTTTGCCTACAAAGAGGACCAGTACGTGTTAAAAGGGATCAATTTTTCGATTCAGTCGGGTCAAACCGTGGCGCTTGTGGGCCATACGGGTAGCGGTAAAACATCTATTATCAGCCTGCTAAATAGACTCTATACCACCCAAAAAGGGTCGTTGCTTTTAGACCAAAAGCCTATTACTGCTTATACCCTAGAAAGCCTAAGACGCAATATTGGCGTGGTTTTGCAGGATGTCTTTTTATTTTCTGGCTCTATTTTGGACAATATCACCCTTCGAAACCCAGCCATTACGGAGGAGGAAGTTGTAAAGGCAGCTAAAATGATGGGCCTACACGATTTTATCTTGCAATTACCTGGAGGGTACCAGTATCATGTGATGGAGCGGGGTGCCACATTAAGTTTAGGGCAGCGTCAATTAATCTCTTTTATTAGGGCCCTTCTATATAATCCATCGGTTTTGGTACTAGATGAAGCCACTTCTTCGGTAGATTCAGAAACGGAACTACTCATCGAAAAAGCCACCGAAACCCTCATAACCGGCAGAACCTCAATCGTTATTGCCCACCGCCTCTCCACCATTAGAAAGGCCGATTTGATTATTGTACTAGACAAAGGGGAGGTAAAAGAGGCCGGAAACCACGAGTCTTTGCTCCAAAAGGACGGTTTTTATGCCCGTTTGTACGAAATGCAATTTGAAAAGAAAGACCCCCTTTCTGTGTAGGATTTCAGGGGTATAATCCCTATCTTTGCCGCAAATTTCGAGAAAGGTATGACGTTTAGAAGCATTAAATCTTTACTGGTAAAGACTTTCAGCGTTTTTTCGTTGCTGATAGCAACCCAAGCATTTGCTGGGGAAAATCATACACCAGCCACTTCAGAGGCGGGTGCCGTAGCCCCAGCTGCCGCAGAAGCGCATGGTGCTAAAAAAGAAGGTGATTTTAATGTAACCGAAACCATTTTAGAGCATATTAAAGATGATCATAGCTGGCATATGTGGGGTCATGTATCCATTCATTTACCGGTTATCTTAAAAACGTCTAAAGGCTTTGAAGTTTTTTCTTCAGAAAAATTAGTAGACGAACACCACGAGCCAGCAGTATACAAAGGCAATTTTGATTATAAACTTGTTGAGGGTAAAACAAAAATTGTAGATGCAGCAGGAAACGTTGATGTTGAAGCAAGCAAGCAACTCTGGGATTTTTCTATCACCAAAAACGTAGCAAGTTTATTTATCTCTGTTTTTATATTACTAGTAGTGTTGTTAACTGCTGCTGCGGGGTATAAAAAAACAGGTGTAAAATCTGCACCTAAAGGACTTCAATCTTTTATGGAGCCTATTATTTTATTTGTAAGAGATGAGGTTGCTATTCCAAATATTGGCGCAAAAAAAGCTGGCAAATACATGCCGTTTTTGCTCACTATTTTCTTTTTAATTTTAATCAATAACTTTTTAGGTCTTATTCCTTTTTTCCCAGGTGGCGCTAACGTGAGTGGTAATATCGCATTTACCATGACGCTTGCTGTTTGTGTGTTTATTGTGGTGAATTTAAGTGCCAACAAAAGTTACTGGGAACACATTTTTTGGATGCCTGGTATGCACTGGAGCATGAAATTATTTTTAGCACCGATCGAGTTAATTGGTGTATTTACAAAGCCTATTTCTTTAATGATTCGTTTGTTTGCGAACATTACTGCAGGCCACATTCTAGTATTAAGTTTGATTTGTTTAATCTTCATATTCAAAACGGTTTTTGCTTCTGCAATTGCGGTTCCTTTTGCTGTGTTTATTGGTATGATTGAGTTGTTGGTTGCATTTTTGCAAGCCTTCATCTTTACCATGCTTGCGGCAATGTATATTGGAATGGCTACAGAGGAGCACCACCATGATGCACATGGAGAAGCAGCACATCACTAAAAAATTATAATAACTTTTTTTCAATAACAATTAAAACGTAAAAAAATGGTAGTAGGAAGTGTTGCCGCAATCGGCGCTGGATTAGCTGCTATCGGTGCTGGTATCGGTATCGGTCAGATTGGTAAAGGTGCAGTAGAAGGTATTGCACGTCAGCCAGAAGCTGCTAATGAAATCCGTTCAAACATGATCGTAGCTGCGGCTTTCGTAGAGGCAGTTGCACTGTTTGCAGTGGTAGTAGCCCTTTTGGGTAACGGCTAGTCCGTAAAATGTTATACAAGGTCTCGCGCAAAGGGCAACAGACCTTGTATTTTTTCAAGATTTTTTTTAATTAAGATAAATGTCTTTTATGTTGTTAGAGATCAATCCGCTGGTATTACCTGATATCGGACTTGTATTCTGGAACACCGTTGCATTCCTTTTACTACTCGTAGTTCTCGGAAAATTTGCATGGAAACCTATTTTAAAAGCGATCAATGATCGTGAGCAAGGTATCGAAGATGCTTTAGCAAAGGCCGACAAAATGAAATCTGAATTAGCAACTATGCAATCAGAGAACGAGGCTTTACTTGCAAAGGCGCGTGAAGAAAGAGCTACTTTAATCAAAGAAGCAAAAGAAACCGCTGACAAAATGGTTGCTGAAGCTAAAGAAAAAGCAAAAGCACAGTACGACGCTATTGTTGCTGATGCACAAGTTGCCATCAATCAACAAAAAAATGCTGCTCTAACAGATGTAAAAAATCAAGTGGGCGCTCTTGTTATTGAAGTAGCTGAAAAAGTGTTGCACAAAGAACTAAGCAACAAAGCGGCACAAGAAACGTATATCAACGAATTAGCTGAAGGCGTTAAATTAAACTAAGCAAAATGCCCAATCCAAGATTAGCAAGCAGGTATGCAAAAAGTTTATTAGACTTAGCCATTGAAAAAGGGCAGTTGGATACAGCTTATGCAGACATGAAATATTTGCAGGCAGTATGTGCGGCTAGTGCAGAATTTGTAAATCTTTTGCGTAGCCCAATTATTAAGGCCGATCAAAAAAATAGCATCATTACAGCAGTTACTACTGGAAAGGTAAGTGAACTTACTGCTTCTTTTAATAACCTGCTGGTTAGAAAAGGAAGAGAAAGTGATTTGCCTGAAATCGCAACTGCATTTGTGGAACAATACAATGCTTTAAAAGACATTCATAAAGTTACACTCACTACTGCTGTAGAAGTAAGCGCTGATTTACAAAATGCCATTGCGCAAAGAGTAAAAACAGCACATTCATTTGCAAGTGTAGAATTAGAATCAAAAGTAGATCCTTCATTGATTGGTGGGTTTGTACTTGAGTTTGATAACAACTTAGTAGATGCAAGTGTAGTTAGAGATTTAAGAGATATTAAAAAACAATTTCAGCAGAACTTGTATGTTCCGCAGATGTAATAAACAATAACAAATCATCATTTATAAATAGAATATCATGGCCGACATTAAACCCGATGAAATATCAGCGATACTCAGACAGCAACTAAGCAATTTTAATGCAAGTGCTGATTTAGAGGAAGTAGGTACCGTATTACAAGTGGGAGACGGTATTGCCCGTGTATATGGCCTTAACGGCGTACGCAGTGGTGAACTAGTAGAATTTGAAAATGGAACCAAAGCCATTGC
>Ga0209033_1000093_pt1 | contig 42335 bp, 39 predicted proteins | sample LauGreFa1BDMLBDN_2_FD_188218 | JGI IMG/M metagenome (GOLD analysis project Ga0209033, IMG submission 188218) | Freshwater lake microbial communities from Lake Michigan, USA - Fa13.BD.MLB.DN (SPAdes) (version 2) | ecosystem: Environmental > Aquatic > Freshwater > Lake | place: Lake Michigan, USA...
GGAGTCTTAGTCTTAACTTTTGATTACGGTCGCTTACCGTGGATCGCATTAGCACTAGCTCTCTCATGGGGTAGTTATGGACTGATAAAGAAGCAGTTAGGTCTAGGAGCTCTAGAGGGACTTGCGATTGAAACCTTTATCTCTAGTTTCTTCTACCTGGCATACCTAATTTATATAGGTAATCAAGGCACCGGTCAGTTTGGACATAGCTGGGGCTTAACAGCACTACTTATTAGCGCAGGAGCGGTAACTGCAATCCCGCTTCTATTATTCAATGGCTCAACAAACAGACTTCCATTTACAACTATCGGGCTATTGCAATACATAACCCCAACACTGCAATTCTCTATCGGTGTCTGGGTCTTAAATGAAGATATGCCAACTGCTCGTTGGATTGGTTTCTTGATTATTTGGGCAGCACTTGTGACGTTAGCAATTGACTTGATTAAATCAAGCAGAACGGTCAATAACAGCGTCGCATAGCGACATCAGCGCACCTGTTGCATCATTGACAGGCAGTGGGCCAAGTGCTCCGCGCGCTTGCTTTGCAATTTGATGAAGTTGTTCACGAGATTCATCCAGTGCTTTGTGATTTCGCAAGGCAACTAAAACTTGCTGAACTGTTGGTTCATCCTCAATAGGTCCACCAAGTAAACGCTTTAGCTCAGCATCTCCTGGATCATTTGATTTCATGACATTTAAGGTAACTAGTGTTGGAACACCTTCACGAAGATCCGTTCCTGGAGTCTTTCCTGATTGATTTGATTCGCTAGCAATATCAATAACATCATCTGCTAACTGAAATGCCACACCGATCTTTTCACCAAAGACAGTAACTGTGTCTGTGATGTCTGCAGGTGCACCTGAAATCATTCCACCATATCTAGCAGATGCTGCAATCAATGAACCAGTCTTGTCAGCAACTACTTTTAGATAATGTTCCAGTGGATCTTGGCCAGGATTTGGACCTTGCGTTTCCATGATCTGGCCAATAACTAAACGCTCAAATGTTCTTGCTTGCAGGCGAACTGCTGCTGGACCAAGGTCTGCCAACAAGTCAGAGGATTTAGCAAACAAGAAATCTCCCGTAAGAATTGCAATCGTGTTTCCCCAACGCATATTTGCACTTTCAACTCCGCGACGAAGTGGTGCTTCATCCATCACATCATCGTGATACAGGGTTGCAAGGTGGGTAATCTCGCAGGCAACAGCTGCAGCGATGATTCCATCGCGCTTTGGATCTCCGTATTGCGCGGTTAAAAGGGTCAAAAGAGGGCGCAAACGCTTACCGCCAGCTGCCACAAGGTGGTGTGCGGTCTCATCAACAAATGGGTACTCACTGCGAGTGTGACTTCTAAGCAAGGCTTCAACATCTGCCATTTGGCTGATTAATTGCGCCTCTAATTCAGGTGCAACGTTTGGAATGCCGAATGTGGACATTAGCGAATGAAGGTTGCGAGATCGCTAATAAAGCTCAGAAGTGGTGCTGGATAAACACCTAGCGCCACTGTTACAACTGCAGAGATGACAACAGTCGCTTGGGTTAGAACTGAAGGAATTTCAACGCCTGTTCCATCTTCAGTTGCATCTGTGAAGAACATCAAAACGATTACACGGATATAGAAGAACGCTGCGATCGCACTTGAAAGCACACCCGCAATTACTACACCCTTTGCACCACTTTCATAGGCCGCAGAGAAAATAGAAAACTTTCCGATAAATCCACTAGTAAGTGGAATACCTGCAAAAGCTAATAAGAATAGTGCGAATGATGTGGCAGCAAATGGAGAACGCTTTCCAAGTCCCTTCCAACGGTTTAGATCTGTCACTTCACCAGATGAATCACGGACAAGTGTTACTACGCCAAATGCACCAACGGTTGCAACACCGTATGCGAATAAGTAGAAGATTGTCGCATCAAGGCCTGCTTTATTAAGTGCAATGACACCTGTGAGCAAGAAACCTGCATGTGCAATTGAAGAGTAAGCCAACATGCGCTTTACATCGCGCTGCGAGATTGCAACAAGTGAACCCAAAAGCATCGTAACAATTGCAATGCCTGACAAAACAGGAGTCCATGACCACTGTGCATTAGCAAAGACGGTGTAATAAATACGAAGCATTGCACCAAAGGCTGCAACCTTTGTTGCTGCAGCCATAAATGCAGTTATCGGTGTTGGCGCACCCTGATAAACATCTGGTGACCATGCATGGAATGGAACTGCGCCAACCTTGAATAGCATTCCAATTGAAAGAAATGCCATACCAATAAGAAGCAGAACATCATTTCCGCCCCCGCCAACAATTGATTCACGGATTCCTGCGAAGGTAATTGAGCCTGAAAAACCATAGAGATAGGCCGCTCCGAAGAGGAAGAAGGCTGATGCGAAAGATCCTAAAAGGAAATACTTCAGCGCTGATTCTTGGGATGCCAGGCGACGGCGACGAGAAAGTCCTGCCATCAAATACAGAGGCAGTGAAAGCATTTCTAGCGCGACAAATAACATGATCAAATCACTTGCAACAGGGAAAATCATCATGCCTGCAACGGCAAATAATGTAAGTGGATAAACCTCAGTAACTTGATTTCCGGATTGAGCAGCTTCACGTTCTTCAGCTGAGCCAGGAAGAGCAGCAGCCAACGGAGTGAAGTGTTCAGTATCTGCAATTAAGAAGATAGAAATAATTGCAATGATCAGAATTGAGGCCTGAAGTAACACTGCTGGTCCATCAATAACGATTGAACCCATTGCAGCAGTTAGAGATTGTTCTCCACGAATTCGCCATAACTGCATAAGTGCAAGAAGTAAGGTTCCAAGTGTCAGAGTTAACTGAACAACTGGGCGTAATGCCTTTGAGACGAATGCTTCAACCAAGACGCCAATGAGCGCGCCGCCAAGCAAAATAAGAATCGGTGAAAGTAATGTGTATGAAAGAACTGGCGCTGTAAACGTCATTACTTGCCCCCATTAGTTGGTGCTGGATCTGTAAATCCCATTTGTGAAATCACGTGTGATGCCGCTGGGTTGATTACATTCAAGAGTGGAGAAGGATAGAAACCCAACACCACAATGATTGCAATAACTGGTGCAATTGCTAACTTCTCGCGCAAGCCCAGATCTTTAAGATTCTCATTTCCTGGCGTTGTAGGACCATGCAGAGCTTTCTGAACTGGAATCAAGATGTAAAGAGCAGCCAAAACAATTCCGAAGGTTGCAATAATTGCATGCACTGGATATCGGGTAAATGTTCCAACTAGAACTAAGAATTCGCTCACAAAACTTGAAAGACCTGGAAGTGCCAGAGAAGACAATCCAGCAATAAAGAATGTCCATGCCATAACTGGGGTTACTCGTTGTAATCCACCAAATTCTGCAATTGTTGAAGAGCCACGACGTGAAATCATCCAGCCAGCCACTAAGAACAAGGCTGCCGTTGAAAAACCGTGATTAAACATGTACAAAATGGCCCCGCTTTGACCTTGTGAGGTCATGGCAAAGATTCCCATAGTGATAAATCCAAAGTGAGAAATCGATGTGTATGCGATCAATCGCTTAATGTCCTTTGCACCAATGGCAAGGAATGCACCGTAAATAATTGAGATAACAGCAAGCACCATGATCACTGGAGTAAAAGTCTTACTTGCCTCTGGGAACAAGGTGAGGCAGTAACGGATCATTCCGAAGGTGCCGACCTTGTCTAGAACTCCAAGTAGCAATACTGAAGTTCCTGGAGTTGCAGATTGCGCTGCATCTGGCAGCCATGTGTGGAATGGCCAAACAGGTGCCTTGATTGCAAATGCAATAAAGAATCCTAAGAACAAGAGGTTCTGGGTTGTCGATGACATCTGTAGCTCTGAAAGTCTATTGATATCAAATGTATGACCACCTTGAGCACCTGACATTACATACAATGCAATGATCGATGCGAGCATCAACAATCCACCAACAAGGCTGTAGATCAAGAATTTAACAGCAGCAGCTGAACGCTCACCGCTTCCGTAACCACCAATAAGGAAGTACACCGGAATCAACATGGCTTCAAAGATTACGTAGAACAAGAACACATCAGTTGCGGCAAAAACACCGATCATCATTGTTTCAAGAACAAGAATGAGAATGTAGAAGGTCTTAACGCTCCAACGTCCACCATGTGCTTCATTCCAACCAGCAAGGACAACTACTGGAGCCAAGATCGTAGACATCAATATAAGCACGAGGGCGATTGCGTCAACACCGAGTGCGTAGTTAATTCCAAAACTTGGAATCCATGAATACTTCTCTACAAACTGCAGATCCACATTGTCGCGCTCGAATCCAACTGCCATCGCAATTGTCGCTGCCATAACAACAAGAGTTGTTCCAAGAGCTGCTTGCTTTGCAGCTTTCTCACTAGCCTTTGGAAGTGCTGAAATGATTGCAGCACCTGCCAGTGGCAGAAGCATTAATAGTGTTAACCACTTCATTACTGAACCACCACCCAAATAGCTGCGATCAGTGCAACTGCACCAATCAAAATCAATGCGGCATAGCTACGAACAAAGCCGTTTTGTAGGCCGCGAAGTGCTGAGCCAGAGCCCATTGCAATCTGACCAACACCACGAACTGTTCCATCAACTACAGCATCATCTGCTGCAACCAAGGTTGTTGTTAATGCTTGGCCAGGACGCATAAATACCGCTTCATTGAAACGATCTTGCATCAAATCTTGACGTGCAATCTTTGTGAATATTGAAACATCTTCTGGAGCAATGTTTGCAACTTCTTGACGTGAGTACTTAACAAAGGCAATCGCCACACCAATTGCAACCATTGTTAAGGCAAGTCCTGAAACAACAATTGGTTCTAGCAAATGATGTTCGTGTTCTTCGTGATGATCAAAGAGTGGGTGTAGCCAATTAACAAGTGCATCACCGCGGGATAGAAGGTAGCCAGATGAGACTGAACCGATTGCAAGTATTGCCATTGGAAGCCACATCAACCATGGGGACTCGTGTGGATGAGCATCTTCATCCCAACGCTTTGTTCCAGTAAAGGTAAGGATCATTACGCGAGTCATGTAGAAGGCGGTAATACCAGCACCAAGCAAAGTAACGCTACCGAGAATAATGCCCTTTGCTCCCCCGGCATTAAATGCTGTTTCAATAATCATGTCCTTGGAATAGAAACCTGCAAATGGTGGAACACCAAGAATTGCTAAATACCCAAGGCCAAATGTCACAAATGTAATTGGCATGAACTTGCGAAGTGCGCCGTATCTGCGCATGTTTACTTCATCATTCATTCCGTGCATTACAGATCCTGCACCAAGGAACATTCCGGCCTTAAAGAATCCGTGTGTCAGCAGGTGCATGATTGCAAAGGCATAACCAACAGGACCTAAACCTGCTGCAAGAGTCATATATCCAATTTGAGACATGGTTGAAGCAGCAAGTGCCTTTTTAATGTCATCTTTTGCGGTACCAATTAATGCACCAAACATCAAAGTGATAGCACCAACGATTACAACCAATAATTGTGCTGTTGGTGCTGCATCAAATACAAAGTTAGAGCGAGTAATTAAATAGACACCTGCAGTAACCATCGTCGCTGCGTGGATCAACGCTGACACAGGTGTTGGACCTGCCATCGCATCGCCCAGCCATGCCTGCAATGGGAATTGAGCGGACTTTCCAGCTGCTGCAACCAACAGCATGATTCCCATGCCTGTTAGTGCCGCCTCTGAGGTGTTGTCTACCTGTTCTGCGACGCCTGCAAATGAGACTGTGCCCATGGTTGCAAAAGCGATCATGATTGCAAATGACAAGCCCATGTCACCAACACGGTTCATAACAAATGCCTTCTTTGACGCAGTTGCATAAGCAGGCTTGTGATTCCAGAAGCCAATTAATAGGTAGGAAGCAAGTCCCACGCCTTCCCAACCAACATAAAGGCTGAGGTAGCTATCTCCCAATACCAATAACAACATAGCGGCAATAAAGAGATTCAAATAAGCAAAGAATCTACGACGATCATGATCGTGTGACATGTAAGAAATTGAGTAGATATGAATCAAAGTACCGACACCGGTGATCAGCAAAACGAAACAAATAGAGAGCTGATCCAACAAAAGACCCGCATCCACATTGAATGTTCCTACATTGATCCACTCAAAAAGCTTTTGAGAAACCGGGCGGGCCTCTTCTGAACGTCCAAGCATCTGCGAAAGTTCGTAGAGTCCAACTCCAAAAGATGATGCTGAAAGCGCAGTAGCGAGCAGGTGGCCCCACTTATTTGTGCGACGTCCACCAAGTAGAAGTAGCGCAGCACCTGCTAGTGGCAGTGCAATTAAATAAACAATGTTAGTAGAGGTAGTCATATCTAGCGCTTCAACAAACTAGCATCATCAACAGATGCTGATCGGCGGGAACGATAGATAGTCACGATAATTGCTAAACCAACAACAACTTCACAAGCCGCAACAACCATCGTGAAGAAAGCCATTACCTGACCGTCAAGATCGCCATTGATGCGAGAAAAAGTTACGAATGAAAGATTTGCAGCATTAAGCATCAGCTCAATGCACATGAATACAACAATTGCGTTACGGCGAACCACAACACCAACTGCTCCGATAGTAAAGAGCAGCGCAGATACGTATAGGTAATTGGAGGCGTCCATTACTTCTCCTCCTCAACCTTGGTATTGACTTCACCGAGATCAAATTTCTTGTAATCCAACATGTCTCCACGCGCAGAAAGAGTTGCGTTGACTGAAGTTGGCGCTGGTGTGCCATCTGGAAGAAGGGCTGGCACATCAACTGCGTTATGTCGGGCATAAACACCTGGGCCAGGCAAGCCTGCTGCCGTGCCAAGTGATTCACCGCGGAAGCGATTGATTGAAAGCTGGCGCTGTGTTGGGCGAACTGTTGTGCGTTGATGATGGGCTAGGACCATGGCACCCATAGCTGCTGTGATCAACAATGCTGAAACAGCTTCAAAGGCAAACACATATGTTGAGAACAAAAGAACTGCGATTCCTTGAACATTTCCGTCAGCATTTGCTGCAGACAATCCAATTGCATCGCGCCCAATTGTTGCTCGGCCTAACAATGAAACCATCAATCCACCAAAACCGATTGCTGCTGTTATAGCTATTGGACGAAGTCCACGAATAGTTTCAGTTAAGGAGTCAGATGAATCAACACCTACCAGCATCAAAATAAACAAGAACAGCATCATCACTGCGCCGGTATAGACAACTACCTGAACAATTCCTAAGAACGCTGCATCTTGAGCGATGTAGAAAATAGCCAAAATCACCATAACAAAGGCCATCAGAATCGCAGAGTGAACAGCTTTTTTAACTAACAACATTGCAAGTGATGAAACGACTGCAAGAGGACCAAGGATCCAGAACATGACTGCTTCTGGTTTAGCGGTCTGTCCGACTTCGAGAGCTAATTGCAACACTTACTTGCCCTCCTGTGAAGGATGAGCTTGCTTAACATCTCCGTTGTAGTAATTCGTGTCTGTCATGTCTGGATACATTGGATGCGGTGGCATCAACATTCCTTGACGAAGCGGTGCCAACAAATCTTGCTTTTCAAAGATCAACTTAGCGCGAGTGTCATCTGCTAATTCGTACTCATTTGTCATTGTTAGCGCGCGTGTAGGGCAAGCTTCAATACATAGTCCGCAGAAAACGCAGCGAAGGTAATTGATTTGATAAACCTTGCCATATCGCTCTCCTGGTGACATACGATTTTCTTCAGTGTTTGTTTCACCTTCAACATAAATCGCATCTGCTGGGCATGCCCATGCACAAAGTTCGCAACCAATGCACTTTTCCAAACCATCTGGGTGGCGATTGAGTTGATGGCGCCCGTGGAAACGCTCTTCCGTAGGTGCCTTAACTTCAGGGTATTCAACGGTCAAAGGCTTCTTAAATATTGTGGAGAAGGTGACCCAGAACCCCTTCATGCTGCCAAAGAAGCCAACAGCGGGTGTCTGTTCTACTTCATAAAATTCAACATCGTTGATGCCAAGATCTTTTGGCTTTAACGGCTCTAGATTTTCACTCACGGTTGTCCCCTACCTTCTGTGAAACATTGATAGTTGAAACTTCCATAGGCAAAGAAGGCACTGCAAACTTCGGCGCATCTTTGTTATCGCCATCAGCCACTGCTAGCTCTTTCTTCTTTTTAGCACTTTCAAATCCAACATTTGCGGCCATAATGAGGAAGACAACGGTGGTTGCAAATGCAATCACGACAATTCGTGGTGCATTCTGTAGTGAAAGAACGCGAAGTGTTGCAACAACCAAAATCCACAAAATTGAAACTGGAATCAAAACCTTCCAACCAAATTGCATAAATTGGTCATATCGCAAACGTGGCAAGGTGCCTCGTAGCCATACAAATACGAAGAAGAATGTAAGGACCTTGAAGAAGAACCAGATAGCGGTGAACCAGCCACCAAGCCAAGCTTCAGTAAATCCAAGTCCTGGAGGAGCTTTGTAGCCACCGAGGAACAACGTTGTAGCCAAAGCAGAAACAGCAATGATGTTTACGTATTCTGCCAAGAAGAAGAGTGCGAACTTAAGTGATGAGTACTCAGTGTGGAATCCACCAACTAGTTCACCTTCTGCTTCAGCAAGGTCAAATGGGGCACGGTTTGTTTCACCAACCATTGAAATCACATAGATAGCAAATGATGGGAACAAGACCACGGCGTACCACCATGAAGATTGTGCAGCCACGATGTCAGATGTTGACATTGAACCGGCATAAATAAAGACGGCAACTAGTGACAAGCCCATTGCAATTTCATAGGAAATTACTTGGGCACTTGAACGAAGGCCACCAAGTAATGGATAAGTAGATCCAGATGACCAACCTGCCAAGACAATTCCATAAACACCAACTGAGGCGATGGCAAGAATGTATAAAACTCCAACCGGAATATCAGTTAACTGCATGGCTGTTTGGCGGCCAAACATTGTTACTTCGCCAGTAATAGGAATTACTGCAAAGGACATAAAGCAGGTTGTAGCACTGATAATTGGTGCCAAAACAAATACAACCTTGTCAGCAGCTGTAGGAATGATGTCTTCCTTAAGTGCCAACTTAACGCCATCAGCAAGAGCCTGAATTAATCCAAATGGACCAACGCGGTTTGGGCCTGGTCGCTGCTGCATGCGACCAACGAGGCGACGTTCTCCCCACACAGACATAAGGGTTAGCACTACACAGAGTGCAAAAACGATTAATGCTTTTACGGCAATTAACCAGCCTGGATCTGCTCCAATGAGTTGCGCAGTTGTCATGCCTTCACCACCGTAACTATTGCGCCATGTGCGACGCCTAGATTTACTAACAATTGAGAACCGCGTGAATTACGTGGTGCCCACACTGCATCGTCATGAATATTTTCAACTAGTGCAGAAAGTGTTACCGATCCTTGAGTTGTTGAAATCTTTAGTTGGTCACCATCGACAACACCCATTGCTTGTGCTCGCTTTGGAGAAATAACTGCAACGGTGCGACGTGCGGTTCCTGCAAGATTTTCTTCGCCCTGTTGCAAGGTTCCAAGATCCAATAGGCGACGCCATGAAGTAATCAATGCTTGATCTGCATTAAGAGCAGGCTGTGCTGAAGATTTAACTGTGTTCATCTCAACTCGAGCGCCATCCCACTTGCCAATGGAAGCTATTTCCTTGATGGCTGCTGTGACTGTTCCTAAGTTAAGTGAAATTCCCATTTCTTCGGCGATCATTGAAAGGATGCGAAGATCGCTGCGATTTAGTGAGTCACTAACAGCTGCATCAAATGAACGTGGGCGACCTTCCCAGTTAAGGAATGAACCAGACTTTTCTGTAATCGCAGCAACTGGCAGAACAACGTTTGCTCGCTCTGTCACCGCACTTGTTGCAATCTCAAGTGATACGACAAATGCCTTATCAAGTGCTGCCAATGTTGCTTGGTTATTGTCACCATCTAGTGGGTCAACACCGCCCACAACTAATCCCCCGATGTGTCCAGCATTTACTGCTTCAATAATTTGTGCAGTGCTGCGGCCTACTTCAGTTGGAAGTGAATCCGTGTTCCACAGTGCTGCAATATCCACGCGGGCTGCAGCATCTGTAACAGGACGTCCGCCTGGCAACACGTTGCCGATTGCGCCTGCTTCAAGTGCGCCACGCTCACCCGCGCGACGTGGAATCCAAGCAAGTTTTGCTCCAGTTGAATCAGCAAGTGCTGCAACTGCGCTTAACGCACCTGCACTTTCTGCCGCGCGCTCTCCAACAAGAATGACTGATTTATTTGTTAATGATTGCGCCGAAATTGCTGCTGCTTCTTGACCTGGCGCAACCTTTACAAACTCTGCCTTGAGCTTATCTACTGCAATTGATTCCTTAGAACCGATTGAAACGACCTTTAATGCGCGCTTGCGGAATTGCTTGTTAATGCGTAAGAAAACAATTGGTGACTCTTCTTCTGGCTCAAAACCAACAAGTAGTACTTGATCGGCCTTATCAATATCGCGGTAGGTTGTTGTTGAGCCAACTACGCGTGCTGCAAGGAATTCACGTTCTTCATCCGAAGAAACACGTGAACGAAAATCAATGTCGTTAGTACCAAGTGCAACGCGAGCAAACTTGCTATAGCCGTATGCATCTTCATATGTTGCACGACCACCAACAAGCACAGCTGACTTTGCTGCCTTTAATCCTGCTGCAGCAACTGCTAACGCTTCAGGCCATGAAGCTTCTTCAAGAACGCCCTCTGCGTTACGAATCTGGGGAACCTTGAGGCGATTAACTGCTGTTACATACTTAAATGCCCAGCGTCCCTTGTCGCAGTTCCACTCTTCATTAACAGATGCGTCATCACCTGCGAGACGACGCAGAGTTTTTCCGCGTCGAACATCGGTACGCATATCGCAACCAGATGCACAGTGCTCACAAGCAGAAGGCGTTGACACTAAATCAAATGGGCGAGCACGGAATCGATATGCCGCACCAGTTAAGGCACCTACCGGACAAATCTGAACAGTGTTGCCAGAAAAATATGATTCAAATGGCTTGTTCTCATAGATGCCAACTTGCTGCAAAGCACCGCGCTCATTCAAAGTAATGAAAGGATCGCTAGCAATCTGCTCAGAAAAACGAGTACAGCGAGCACATAAAACGCAACGCTCACGATCGAGTAATACCTGTGAAGAAATATTGATTGGCTTCTCAAATACGCGCTTTACGCCTTCGAACCGGCTTGAAGCATCTCCTGTGCTCATTGCTTGGTTCTGCAATGGACACTCACCGCCCTTGTCACACACTGGGCAATCAAGTGGGTGATTAACAAGCAAAAGCTCCATCACTCCGCGCTGTGCTTTTTCAGCAACAGTAGAAGTTAATTGTGTCTTTACAATCATTCCTGGTTCAACAGGAATTGTGCAGGATGCTTGTGGCTTTGGAAAAGCACGACCATTAATTTCAATATCAACTAAGCACTGACGGCAAGCTCCAACTGGATCAAGTAGTGGGTGATCACAGAAACGTGGGATCTGAATTCCAAGTTGTTCTGCTGCGCGAATAACTAATGTTCCCTTTGGAACAGTTACTTCGAAACCGTCAATTACGACGGTAATCATGTCAACTACTTCTGTTGTCATTTATGCACCAGCCCCAGCAAATAGCGTTGAGGCAACTGGATCAAATGGGCATCCACCTTGAGTTAAGTGTGCAATGTATTCATCACGGAAATATTTAATTGAAGATGTAATTGGACTAGTTGCTCCATCACCAAGTGCGCAGAATGAACGACCCATGATGTTGTCGCAAAGATCGAGCAACTTAGCTAGATCTGCTTCTGTTCCCTTACCTGCTTCAAGATCACGAAGAATCTGTACCAACCACCAGGTGCCTTCACGACATGGTGTGCACTTTCCACATGACTCGTGCTTGTAAAACTCAGTCCAGCGCAATACCGCGCGAACAACACATGTTGTCTCATCAAATATTTGAAGTGCTTTTGTTCCAAGCATAGATCCCGCTGCTGCAACGCCTTCGTAATCTAATGGCGTATCAAGATGTGCATCAGTAAACAAGGGTGTTGATGATCCACCAGGAGTCCAGAACTTCAACTTGTGTCCGGGGCGAACTCCACCAGCTAAATCAAGAATTTCACGAAGTGTGATGCCAAGAGGTGCTTCAAACTGTCCTGGGTTAACAACGTGACCTGACAAGGAGTAAAGAGTTGTTCCCTTGCTCTTTTCAGTTCCCATTGATTGGTACCACTCAGCACCGTTATTGACGATGGCCGGCACAGATGCGATTGATTCAACGTTGTTTACGACCGTTGGGCGGGCATAAAGGCCCGCAATTGCAGGAAAAGGTGGACGCAAACGAGGCTGCCCACGGAAACCTTCAAGTGAATCTAGCAATGCTGTTTCTTCACCACAGATATATGCACCGGCACCAATGTGTAGAACTACATCGACTCCGTTGCCAAGAATTCCTGCAGCGTAAGCATCAGCAATTGCTTGGTTTACTCGGCGCACAACATGTGTGACTTCGCCGCGAATATAAATGAATGCGTGCTTTGCACGAATTGCATGGCAAGCAATGATGCAGCCTTCAATTAACACATGCGGGTTTGCCATTAATAGTGGTGTGTCTTTACAAGTTCCTGGCTCTGATTCATCTGCGTTAACAACAAGATAGTGATCCTTGTTATCACCCTGTGGAATAAAGCCCCACTTCATTCCTGTTGGAAAGCCTGCACCTCCACGACCGCGAAGTCCTGAATCCTTAACAAGTTGAATCACTGCATCTGGATCCATTGCAAGTGCCTTTGCAGATGCGGTGTATCCACCGTGGCGCTTATAGCCCTCTAAAGTAAATGAATCTTTTTCATCCCAATGCGCAGAAAGGACTGGAGCTAGCTTTGTCATTACTTGCCCTCTTTCGAAAGTTTCAAGCCAAGCAAAGTCGGCTCTCCGGCTTGAACACCTTCATGTGCAAGTCCATCGCTTAATCCTGCAAGAACAGCAGATGCTTCTTTCCACGTAACCAACTTGTTTGGTCCACGTGTTGGTGGCTTTGGATTTCCTGCACGCATTGAATCGACTAAATCTTTAGCAGACTCAACTGTTTGGTTGTCATAAAACTCCCAGTTAGCCATGACGACCGGTGCGTAATCACAAGCTGCATTGCACTCGATGTGCTCAAGTGAGACTTTGCCGTCAGCAGTTACTTCATCATTTCCAATACCGAGGTGATCCTTAAGTGAAGCAAAGATTGCATCCCCACCCATCACTGCACACAAAGTATTTGTGCATACACCCACGTGATACTCACCTACGGGCGTTGGCTTGTATTGGGTATAAAAGGTAGATACAGCAGTGACTTCAGCGGCCTCTAGTTGTAGAACCTTGGCAATAGCTTCAATACCTTCATTAGTTACATAACCTGCCTTTGATTGCACGTAATGCAGCAAAGGCATGATCGCTGAACGAGGGCGTGGGTAACGCTTAATAATTGATTCCATGACCTGGATATCTTCATCTGTATATGCCATTAGCGATCAACTCCTCCCATTACCGGATCGATTGATGCAACAGCACCGATGATGTCGGCAACCATGCCGCCTTCACTCATTGCAGCTGTTGCTTGTAAATTATTAAATGATGGTTCACGGAAGTGAACGCGATAAGGACGAGTTCCGCCATCAGAAACTACTGAAGCTCCAAGTTCTCCTCGTGGAGATTCAATCGCAACATATACCTGACCTGCAGGAACATGGAATCCTTCTGTAACAAGTTTAAAGTGGTGAATCAATGACTCCATCGAAGTTCCCATGATCTGGCGGATGTGATCAAGTGAGTTGCCAAGCCCATCGCCACCCAATGCAAGTTGTGCTGGCCAAGCGATCTTCTTGTCGGCAACCATAACTGGCGCACCTTCAAGCTTTTCTAACTTGTTAACGCACTGTTCAATAATTCGAAGTGATTGTTCTAATTCATTCATACGAATCAAGAAGCGACCATAAACATCGCAAGTATCTGCAGTTACAACATCAAACTCATAGTTTTCATAACCACAATATGGTTGAACCTTACGAAGGTCCCACGGCATTCCAGTTGAACGAAGAACTGGACCAGTAATACCGAGTGTTGTACAACCAGCAAGATCAAGATAGCCAATGCCTTGTGTGCGCTTCATCCAAATTGAATTACCAATAAGCAGAGTTGCATTTTCCTTAAAGTTCTTACGCATGACCTTAACGCCGTCGCGGATCTTTGTTAGAGCGCCTTCTGGAAGATCTTGCTGAACTCCACCTGGACGGATGTATGCCATATTCATGCGCAGACCAGTAATCATTTCGAAGATTTCAAGAACTGTTTCACGCTCACGGAATGCAAAGAACATAGGGCTAATTGCGCCTAATTCAAGGGCTCCAGTACCAAGTGCAACCATGTGTGAAGAAATACGGTTGAGCTCCATCATCATTACTCGGATAACCGAAGCGCGCTCTGGAACATCATCTGTAATTCCCAAAAGCTTTTCTACAGCTAAGCAGTAAGCAGTTTCATTGTGTAAAGGTCCTAGGTAATCCATGCGAGTTACAAATGTTGTGCCCTGGGTCCAGTTGCGGTACTCCATGTTCTTTTCAATACCTGTGTGCAGATAACCAATTCCAGCACGAGCTTCAGTAATTGTTTCGCCTTCGAGTTCTAGAACCAAACGAAGCACACCGTGTGTTGAAGGGTGCTGTGGACCCATATTTACAACAACGCGTTCTTCCTTTGTTGCACCAATGTCTTGAACTAGCGCATCCCAATCGCCACCAGTGACAGAGAAAACTTTTCCTTCGGTTGTATCTCTCGAAGGTGCGTATGGATCAAAAGTTGTCACTTGTAGCTCCTTCTTTCACTAGGAGGCGGTGTTGTTGCACCCTTGTACTCAACTGGAATTCCACCGAGTGCGTAATCTTTGCGTTGTGGGTGGCCTTCCCAGTCATCTGGCATCAAGATGCGAGTTAGTCCTGGGTGACCATCAAAAATGATTCCGAACATGTCAAATGTTTCACGCTCGTGCCAATTGTTACCGGCCCATACCTCAACCAATGAAGGGATGTGAGCATCGCCATCTGCAACTGAAACTTCTAAACGAATTCGCTGATTCTTTGTCATTGAAAGCAATGGGTAAACAGCATGTAGTTCGCGGCCAGTTTGTTCTGGGTAGTGAACACCATTAACGCCCATGCACATTTCAAACTTTAATTTGTCACGCAAAATCAGAGCAACTTCAACTAATTTTTCACGCTTAACATGAAGTGTTATCTCGCCGCGATCAACAACTACGCGTTCGATTGCATCTGAAAACTCTGGGTAGGCGCGCTCTAGATCGTCGGCAACATCATCGAAATAACTACCGTATGGACGCTCAGAAGAGCCTGCAGTACTAGCTTTACGAACTAATCCGCCGTAGCCAGAAGTATCGCCAGTGCCTTTTGCGCCAAACATTCCGTCAGTCATTACGCAAGCAAGCCCTTCATCTCGTGAGTTGGCTTTGCATTCATTGCAGCAAGTTCAACTTCCTTAATGATCTGCGCGCGGTTTGCACCAAGCTTTGTGTCATTGATTTGTTCTTGCAATTTAATAATTGCATCTAGCAACATCTCTGGACGTGGTGGGCAACCTGGAAGATAAATGTCTACTGGAACTACGTGATCAACACCTTGAACAATTGCGTAGTTATTAAACATTCCACCCGAAGATGCACATGCGCCCATTGCAAGAACCCACTTGGGTGCTGACATTTGATCATAAATCTGACGAAGAACTGGTGCCATCTTGTTAGAGACACGACCTGCCACGATCATTAGGTCTGCTTGACGTGGGGATGCGCGGAAAACTTCGCTACCAAAACGTGCAATGTCATATTTTGCTGCAGAACCAACCGCCATCATTTCGATTGCACAACATGCAAGACCAAATGTTGCTGGCCACAATGAGTTCTTGCGCATGTATCCAGCAAGTTTTTCAACTGTGGTTAATAAGAAACCACTCGGAATTTTCTCTTCAAGACCCATTGTTTAGTCCCATTCCAATCCGCCGCGGCGCCAGACATATGCATATGCGACAAAAACTGTTGCAATGAAAATTGCCATTTCAACTAAACCAAACAAACCAAGTGCATCAAAAGTGACCGCCCATGGGTATAGGAAAACAATTTCAATATCAAAGATGATGAAGAGCATCGCGGTTAAGAAGTATTTGACTGGAAAACGTCCACCTTCTGCAGCTTGTGGAGAGGGTTCGATTCCGCATTCATACGCATCTAGCTTTGCGCGGTTGTATCTGGCAGGACCTGCGAGCGCACCTGCGATAATCGAAAAGAGCGCGAAGCCAAAACCAATAGCGCCAATGACCAAAATCGGTACATATGGGTTAGATGTCGGTATCACGGTCGAAATCCTAAGGTCCAATGGCCTATGCCAATGACCGCTAGCCCTTTATCCCGCTGTGAACTGCAACAACACCAAAAGTTAGATTTTTCCAGGTCACTTGGCTCCAGCCAGCTTTTTCCATTCTGGCAGCTAAACCTGCTTGGTCAGGCCACGCCCGAATAGATTCCGCCAAGTAAACATAGGCATCTGGGTTCGAGGCGGTTTTCTTTGCGATCGCCGGGAGCAACCGCATGAGGTATTCCGTATAAATGGTACGAAACGGACGCCAGGTTGGATGGCTGAATTCAACAACGACCATCCGCCCACCTGGCTTAGTTACTCGGCGAGCCTCGGCAAGTGCTTTGTCGAAATCGGCGGTGTTTCGAAGGCCATAGGAAATCGTGACCACATCAAATCTATCGGCCTCAAAGGGCAGGTTTAGGGCATCTGCCTTGGAGAAGTTCAGGTAGGGACGCGCTTTTCGACCCTGAGCCAGCATTCCCTCGCTGAAATCGGTAGCAAACACGGTGGCCCCAGCCTTGAAAAGGGGTTCTGAAGAGGAGCCAGGTCCTGCCGCCAGATCCAAAATCACCATTCCGGGCTGTGGGGCGATGATCCTTGTTGCCGCTTTGCGCCAGGCTTTGGTTCTGCCCAAGCTCAAAAGATCGTTGACCAGGTCATAACGCTTGGCCACCCCGTCAAACATTGCCGCGACCTCATCGGGATCTTTGTTCAAATTCGCGCGGGACATAGGCTCATTCTCCCTTGAAGTAGGCTCATCCACAACTTAAGTACATTGAAAGGTTCCCCATGTCGCTTTCTGCTACATCCCTTCGCGCCTCACTGATCCCGCGCTCTACAGCTCTTTCAAACGCTGTATTAGTAGTCAGTGGAGTTCTTGGCTTAGCAGTGTTGGCACAAATTGCGATTCCAGTTCCGGGATCACCAGTTCCTGTTACAGGTCAAACATTGGGTGTCTTAATTCTTGGAACTACATATGGATCAACCTTGGGATTCACAACTTTTGCTATTTATATCTTGGCTGGGGTCGCTGGCGCACCAGTATTTGCAAATAGCGGACACGGATTAGATCGCATTGTTGGTGCAACGGGTGGTTACTTAATCGGAATGTTGGTTGCAACATTTATTTTGGGCCAGCTTGCTCGTTTTCGGTTAGATCAAAAATTCTTAACTGCGCTGCCATCGATGTTGATCGGAACTATTACTACTTTTTCATTTGGACTTGTGTGGTTACATCAATACACAGGACAAAGCTGGAGCTGGACAATTAATGCAGGTCTGACTCCATTTATTGTTGGTGAAGTGCTAAAGATTGCAATTGCTGGAACATCCCTGCCTGCTATTTGGCGAGTTGTTAACCGCAAAAACTCATAGCAATGTCACAACTAACTCCTATAACCACAACTCGCCTTGGCGAGCATTTGCCTTTGCTGAAATTACTTCCAGATTCAAATCCTCTTGCATGGGTTAGAAGTGGTGATGGTTTAGTTGGTTGGGGCACTTTTGCAACTACAACAGTTAGCGGTCCACATAGATTTGCAGATGCACGTCATTGGTGGCAGAAGCAATTAGAAAAATTAGCAGTGACAAACACTGTGCACGGCAGTGGAACTGGCCCAATTTTGTTTACCTCTTTTTCCTTCTCACCAGATGATGTTTCAGTTCTTGTTATCCCACAGGTAGTTGTTGGATCTAAGGGTGACAAATCTTGGATTACCTGGATCGGTTCAGATTCTCAACCAGTTCTTAAAACCACGCCTGATCATGTTTCCAATGCAGATATGAGCTGGGACGAAAATCCACAGTCCGACATGGATTGGAAAAGCAGAGTTGCAACTGCTGTTTCTAGAATCCAATCTGGGGATTTGGACAAGGTTGTATTAGCCAGGGATATCAAGGTTAAGTCCAATAAAAGTATTGATCCAAGATCCATCTTGAACAAGCTCGCCGTTGAGTATCCATCAACTTGGAAGTATTCGATTTCAGGATTAGTGGGAGCAACTCCTGAACTATTACTTCGTCTTTCACGCGGAATGATTACTTCGCGAGTCTTAGCAGGAACAATCAGTAAAACTGGTGATGATGCAAAAGATTTGGCACTTGCAGCCTCTCTTGCGCGTTCATCAAAGGATCTGGCAGAACATGAATATGCCGTACGTTCTGTTGCAGATGCCATAGAACCATTTTGTTCATCAACAAATGTTCCTGAATCCCCATTTGTTTTACACCTTGCAAACGTTATGCATCTTGCAACAGATGTGACAGGAGCATTGGTGGAAACACTTGCTCATACGGATGCATTTACAATTCTTGAACAATTACATCCAACAGCTGCTGTGTGCGGAACTCCTAGACCAATTGCTGCGGCTTTGATCTCTGAAATCGAAGGAATGTCTCGAGGACGTTATGCAGGACCCGTTGGTTGGATTGATGCAGCCGGTGACGGAGAACTCGGTATTGCACTTCGATGTGGTCAGATAAACGGAGACACTATTCGCATCTTTGCTGGCTGCGGAATTGTTGACGGTTCTGATCCTGAGATTGAATTGGCTGAAACTTATGCCAAGTTTTCACCAATGCGCAGCGCGCTCAAATAGAGCTAAGTGAATCCACGATCTTCTTTAAATTATCTGCGTTTGACTCACGATCAGGTACGTCGCACACAACAACACTTACGCCAGATATTGGTGACTTGATCTCAGCTTCTAACTCTTTGAGGGAACTTATCTGTTTGGCATCAATACCCATTGCTTGAGCAATAGCCGCTGGATTAAGTCCATGGGGTGTTCCAAAAACAGTTTCAAAGCCTGTTACACCGCGTTGAGGAAGCGTCGAAAAGATCCCACCACCATCGTTATTGATGACTATGAAGCGACAGTTAATCGATTCTTTATTGATTAAACCTGTTAAATCATGCAAGAAAGAAAGGTCGCCCAGCAGCGCAATTGTGGCTTTATGGCCATAGGCAACACCTAGTGCTGTTGAAATGTTTCCATCAATACCAGCTAAGCCGCGATTAGCGTATGTGTGAACACCGCTTCTCGGGTGAGCAAATCCTTCAAGATCTCGGATTGGTCGTGATGATGAAACAAAAAGCGCTGTGTCATTTGGAATTGTCGCGGCAATTGTTCGAGCAATGACAGCTTCATTCCATCCATCTAAAGAACCAATGAGTTTTTGTGCTCGCTCAGAAACTTTGTTCCACTTAGCAATCCATTCATCAGAGTGGATAACCCCTTGAAGATCTGGCAACTCGGTAAATTTGCGATCTGCCTGACGATCCGAATCCACGGTTGCAAGTCTTTGGTCGACAACATACGTGATCGGGCTTGATTTAATAAAAGCATTTACTGATCGCGACAATGTTGTGCGACCAATTACAAGTACGGATTGTGGAATAAGAGTGCTTCGGATTTCAGGAGAGGCAAGGAAGATAGATGCATGTGCAATGGCATCAGGAAAAGACAATGGATCTTCGGTAATTACCGGCCAACCTAATACTTTTGTGAACTGTGTGATTTCATCAACTGTTAAACCACCACGATCATGTCCAATTACTACGACTCCTCGCGCACCAACCAAGCGAAGCGTCCCGGGCTTAGTACGTGCAACAAACTCTTTTGGTGCGACATTAATCTGTGAAAGCCAAACAGAAGAATCATCTGGCATTAAAGGTTCATCAAACTGTAGATTTAAATGAATTGGTCCAGTGCGCAAACTATCTAGTGGCAATTCCATTGGATAAACAGGGCCATCGATATCTGCAAAGTAGCGAACCGCTTTTCCAAAAATACGTGCCTGTTCCGTTGTTTGGTTAGCACCGGTCTTACGCAACATCGCTGGGCGATCTGCCGTTAAAACCATGAGCGGTAAGTTTGTGTGGCTAGCTTCAAGAACTGCTGGGTGGTAATTAGCAACCGCTGTTCCGCTTGTACACACGACAGGTACTGGTCGGCCAGTTGATTTAATGATTCCTAAAGCAAAAAATGCTGCTGTTCGCTCATCAATACGCACATGAACCTTTATCAGTCCTTCTTGAGATGCTTCAAAAAATGCCAAAGATAAAGGCGCATTACGAGATCCAGGAGAAATAACGACATCTGTAATCCCAGCTTCAATTATTTGGCGAACTATTAACCGTGCCAGCGAGGTGGAGTTATTCACTTTAGTAGCTCCGAGGTCCTCATGACGCGATTCTTCCACCATTCGTAACGATCTGCACTGACATCTAAGCCTTCAAAATGAGGAACCACATCACTAATGGCAATCTTTCCATCAACTATTGGCAATTCGGCAACATTTTTTTCCAGAAGTGAGCCTGTGCCTAACCCGCAATCAAAGTTCATATCAGCAAAGGATGCCGCCAAGGTAAGTCCGTAATTAATTCCAACAGCACTTTCTAAAGCACTTGAAACTACAATAGGCAATTTGTGATGTTCAGCAATTGCATGAGCGCGTTTAATTCCACCAAGTGGTTGAACCTTGAGCATCACGATATCTGCCGCGCCTTGTAGGTCCAGTGCAAAAGGATCTTCCGACTTTCGGATTACTTCATCGACAGCGATTTTTAACGGAATACGAATCTTGCTCTTTAGTTCGCGTAATTCATCCAGAGTTGCACAAGGTTGCTCTACATATTCAAATGGCCCAACATTTTCGTAGAAGGCATAGAGATTAGTAAGTGCTTGCTCGACACTCCAAAGACCATTGACGTCGATACGAATGTTTACTTTGCGACCAAGTGATCGAATTCTTGCCAGTCGGACAATATCTTCGCTGAGGTTGTTGCCAACTTTGACTTTGTAGGTTTTTACACCCGGATAGGAAGCAACAAGTTCATCCATAACCTTCTGATCGTTGGTCGCGGGGATAGTTCCGTTTACAGCCACTTCAGTGCGGTATGTCTTTGGTTTTGGCTGGGTTGCAGCTTCAATGGCACAGGCTAGCCATGGGGCAGATTCAACGTCGTCATACTCAAGAAATGGTGAGAATTCTCCCCAGCCATACTCTCCTTTTATAAAAGCAACTTCACGAACAGTTATGCCACGAAAACTTGTTTTCATTGGCAGCGCAACTACACGCAAACTCTCTAGAAGCAAATGGTCCATGGATTATGGGCGCTTTGGAAACTTTCCAAAATCAGGTGCGCGCTTTTCTTTATAAGCATCGCGACCTTCTTGGCCTTCTTCTGTCATGTAGAACAACAGGGTTGCATCTCCTGCAAGTTGTTGCACGCCTGCAAGACCATCTGTTGCAGCGTTCAAACTTGCTTTTAATAAGCGAAGTGCCATTGGAGAGTTGCGAAGCATTTCACGACACCATGAAACAGTTTCAGCTTCTAATTCAGCAATTGGCACAACAGTGTTAACAAGTCCCATGTTGAGTGCTTCTTGTGCGTTGTATTCACGAGTCATAAACCAAATCTCGCGAGCCTTCTTTTGGCCAACATGTGCTGCGAGTAATCCAGCACCATATCCACCATCAAAAGATCCAACCATCGGTCCTGTCTGACCAAACTTTGCATTGTCAGCAGCAATTGTTAGATCACAAACAACATGTAATACATGTCCGCCACCAATTGCCCAACCGGCAACCATTGCAACAATTGGCTTTGGTGTGCGACGAATCTGTACTTGAAGATCTAGAACATTGAGACGGCCGATTCCCTTTTTGGCTAACTTGTCATCGCCAAGGTATCCATCATCACCACGAACACTTATATCTCCACCAGAACAAAAAGCTTCTGTTCCTTCACCAGTAAAGATGATGACGCCAACTTCTTCATTGTCGCGTGCTAAATCGAAAGCTTCGATTAATTCAATAATTGTTTGAGGACGAAATGCATTACGAACCTGCGGGCGGTTGATCGTAATCTTGGCCATGCCATCGCCCATTTGATATTTGATATCTACAAAGTCTTCTCCGCCGGGTGCTGTGACCCATTGTGGAATCTCTCGACTACCAAATTCGCGCTTGATCGGCTTGCTCACATTTCCTCCATCGTCGTTGCTAGCGATAGCCTACGGTGGCAATGGATACCTCGTCACAACGAAAAATTCTGCGGGTCAGCCCTGCATGCGAAATCTCCCAACTAGCGAGAGAAATCACAGCAGCGCTCGTGGGTGATGGCCCCACCCTTGGTTTCGGAGAGATTTCATCTGAATTCGCCCCAAGCAATGCAGCCGTTGCGATCGGAACATCTGGCTCAACCGGCACATCCAAAGAAGTTTTGCTGACATCAACCGCGCTAATTTCATCTGCGAGAGCATCAAATAAATTTATTGGCGCTCAATCTGGCCAAACCTGGTCATTATTGCTTCCACTGACTCACATCGCTGGAGTAAATGTAGTTATGCGCTCAATGGAACTTGGAACAACACCCATTGACCTTCGCAATTTTGATGGTGAGTATCCAAAAGCAGACTTCACCGCAATTGTTCCAACACAATTATTCCGTGCATTAAATGGTGACCAACGATTACTTAATCACCTTAAATCAGCCAAAGCAGTTTTAGTTGGCGGCGCAGCGCTATCCCAATCATTACGCAATCAAGCCGAGCTATCAGGAATTAAAGTCATCACCACTTATGGAATGACCGAGACATGCGGTGGGTGTGTTTATAACGGCACAGCACTTGATGGAGTCGAGATTGAAATTCGGAATGGCAAAATTTGTATTAAGGGGCCAGTTCTTGCATCGTCGATTGCGCTTAACGATGGTTGGTATGAAACAAATGATCTAGGTGAATACGACAATAACCAACTAGTTGTTATTGGAAGATCTGACGATGTCATTATTTCTGGTGGCGAAAATCTTTCACTAAATGCTGTTGAGAATTCACTGAGCCTTGCCTTTCCAGATGTGCAATTTGCAGCATTTGCTACTGAAGATCCACAGTGGGGCCAGAGTTTGCAAGTTGCAGTAGTTGGATCTATTAATGAAGATCAAATTACAGCCCACCTTGAAAAAGATATTGGCGTATTCGCAAAACCAAAAGGCGTGCATTACATGACTTCGTTACCATTGCTAGGTATTGGCAAGATCGATCGAAAGAGTTTGGCGAAAGGTATTGCGAATGAATAAATGGGTGCTAGGCGCACGTCCTCGAACTCTGCCTGCTGCTATTGCACCCGTAGTTGTTGCATCAGCCTTGGCGGGATCAGATTTCAATTGGTTTCGTGCAGCTTTAGCGCTCAAGGTAGGTGTGTGGCTGCAGATTGGCGTTAACTACGCAAACGATTACAGCGATGGCATCAAGGGAACAGATGAAAACAGGGTTGGACCAATCCGACTAGTTGCCAGTGGGTTGGCATCAGCCAAAGCAGTTAAGAATGCAGCCTTTATTTCTTTTGCAATTGCAAGTGTTGCTGGCCTTTGGTTATCGCTGCTTACTTCACCAATACTTGTTCTGATCGGAATTCTGGCAATCGGTGCAGCTTGGGGATATACCGGTGGTAAGAATCCCTATGGCTACCGTGGTCTTGGGGAAGTTTCAGTATTTACTTTTTTTGGCTTAGTTGCGACCATGGGTTCGTACTACGCACAAACAGAAAAGATCACTCTTCTTAGTTTTATTGTGGCAATCCCTATGGGTGCACTTGCGTGTGCAATTTTGGCGGTCAACAATATTCGTGATCGTGCACAAGATGAGTTAGTTGGAAAGAGAACTCTTGCCGTCCGCCTGGGTGATGTGAATGCCCGTCGAGGATTCGTTTCACTCTTGGTCTTAGCTCATGTAGCGGGAGTTGCCACCTTGATTCCAACTGCAATGCTCACACTGCTAGTTGCACCAATGAGTTACTCAATTTCAAAGTTAGTTCTAAGCGGAGTTTCTGGGAAAGAATTAATTCCTGTGCTTGGCCGAACAGGCAAGCTTCAACTTGTTTTTGCCATAGTTTTTGCACTGGGTTTAGCGATACAATAAATTCATGGCAAAGATTCTTCCACTCATCTTGGTTTTTGGTTTAACAATCTATGCGTTGATCGATTGTGCACGCACAGATGAGTCCCAAATTAAAACTCTTCCAAAATGGGGTTGGTTACTTTTAATTATTATTCTTGGACCACAGGCACTTGCAATCGGTCCGATTGCTTATTTAATTGCTGGAAGAAACAAGCCAAAGGGACGCAAGGCTCCTAAGCGACGCATATTGCCGCCTGATGATGATCCAGATTTCTTAGGAAAGCTTTAAAGACCTGAGTAGGTGTGCTTTCCAGTTCCCCAAATATTGACGTAAACATAGTTAAACAGGAATGTAGAACCTGCAAATAAACATAACCAGGCAGCTCTACGCCCACGCCATCCGATAGTTACACGAGCATGTAAATACGCTGCGTAGGCAACCCAAGTAATAAATGCCCACGTCTCTTTTGGATCCCAACCCCAGTAACGACCCCATGCACTCTCGGCCCAGATTGCTCCTGCAATAACTGAGAAAGTCCACAATGGAAATACAAATGCAACTAGTCGATACGAGAGTTGATCAAGAAGTTCTAATGAAGGAAGTCGCTTGGCCCATGCTGTGCGCTCACCCTTTGATTCCATTTTATCCAAATACAAATATGCCGCTGCAATTACATTTGCTAACAAGAAGACTCCACCAGAAATAATTGCAGTCGATACGTGAATCACTAACCAAGGTGATTTCAACGCCGGAACCAATGGCGCACTTGGTACATACAAGACCGTCACAGCAGTTCCAAGGGTTAGTAACACCGAAATCGAAACGAGTAAACCTAACCAACGAAGATCATATTTACGTAACGCACCAAGATATGCACCAGTAAATGCAAGAGCACCAGTTATTGAGAACTCATACATATTTCCCCATGGCACACGACCTGCTGATACTCCACGAGTAATCACACCTGCAAAAAGAAGAATGAAGCCTAGAATCATCATCGCGGTAGCAACGCGAGCAACTTTTTCTGTGCGCTTGTAATCTAAAGTCTTAGTAGTGTCATTCGGAACTTTTACCGCCCATGCTGTCTCTACCGCGTGAGCTAAAAATGCCAAGGTGTAAACAGCCATGGCGGAGTAAATGAAATAGTTTGAAGCAAAAGCCCACGAACGTGACATCTATTTCTCTCCCTTTAGCATCTGAGCGAACTGTTCCATTTCAACATCTAGTCCTGGTGCGCCATTTTTGGCTAATCCAGCAACTTCTACCTGTGATCCGACTCGAATCCAAATACGTCGTCTGCGAGTAAATAGAGAAGCGAGTAATCCAAGGATGGCAACGATACCGCCCAGCAATGCAAACTTCTTTCCAGGATCTGCCACAAAGTTAAGGTTTACCCATTGGATATAACCTTCAAACTTGATTGATCCGCCTGGATACTCAAAGCTTTCTCCTGGTTTCAAAGACTTAAGACCAACCTGCAGCATCTTTGAAGTATCAATTCTGTACACAGATTGTGGAACACCAGAATCCAGCCCTAAATCTCCCGCCCATGCTGCCAAGAGCAAACGCGGATCTAATGCCTTAGGAAAAGCGCTCGTTGCGCCGCCGCCATTTGCATCACGAACATATGTCGGAACAAAAGAACCAACAAAACCGATCTGTGGATCTGCATCTGGAACTTTGATTGCACCGATTGATCGAAGATTTGCATCCTGCGGCAAGAACGGAACAGGGCCTTGGAAAGCCACATCCCCTTTGGAATCTCTCACAGTCACAACAGGTGAATACCCGTTGGCTTGTAGGTAAATTCGCGTGCTTCCGATTGTCATTGGGCTATTAACTTTGATGACTTTCTCTTCTACAACTGTTTTCCCATCACGTAACAAAGAAACATTCAATGTGTAATCTTCCGGCGCACTAGTTTTAAGGTTGTACTGTGCATCAAACTTATCTACGGTCAACATAAATGCAGGAAGATTTGCATCTTTATACAACTTTCCATAATTCAAAGTGTCATAACTTGTTGGCGTGTTAACAAACCTTTCACCAACATTGATGATTGCTTCACCGCGCATACCAAAGAGTGAACTAAAGCTAATTCCTAACAAAATAAGTATGAGCGCTAAGTGGAAAAATAGATTTCCAGTTTCGCGAGTAAAACCCTTTTCAGCAGAGATAGATCCATCTTTTTCCAAGACTCTAAAGCGCTTAGACTTAAACCAGGCGCGAGCCACATCTAATTCAGTTCCATTGGCTGCCCAAGTTGAGTGATGTTCCATGCGCGAGAGGTTTTTAGGAGTTGCAGGCGGAAAAGCACGTGCGGCATGAAAATGCTCGATTGTCCGCGGTAATACGCAGCCAATTAAAGAGATGAATAAAAGTATGTAAATAGCGCTAAACCACGGTGATCCGTAGACATCAAATAGATAGAAGCGATCCATCCAGCGCGCAAGCTCTGGAGAATCCTTGAAGTATTGGCCCACCTGGATCGGGTTTTGAGTGCGTTGTGGAACTAAAGAGCCAGGAATAGAAGCGACTCCGAGCATCAACAGCAGAATTAGTGCTGTGCGCATGCTGGTTAACTGGCGCCACGTGTAACGCAAAAGTCCAATACTATCTAGCTCTGGTAATTCAGTTTGTTGACTCATTAAATCACCGGAATGAAATCAGAAATTAGGGAACGCATTGAATTCAAAAACTGACCCCAGACGCCAAGAACCTGAAGTGCTCCGATTGCAATTAAAAATATTCCACCAGTTTTGGAAATGAGATCGCCTCGACGATAAATAAGTGAACGCAACTTGGCAGACTTATCAAGAGACAAACCTGAAAGGATAAAAGGTAGACCTAAACCTAAGCAGTACCCAAAGGAAAGTATTGCCCCGCGCACCGCACTTGATTCTTGGAACGCAAGAGTCTGGACAGCTGCTAGTGCTGGCCCAATACAGGGTGTCCAACCAATACCAAACAACACTCCAAGTAACGGTGCACCTAGCAATCCGCCAGTTGTTCGCATCTTTGGTCGAATAGTCGGTGAAAACGGAAAGCGACCGTAGAAAATAAAACCTAAGAAGATTGTAATAACGCCAAGAATTCTAGAGATGATCTCTTCATTAGCTGAGAGTTGATTGCCCAAACCACCAAATACTGCACCGTATGAAACAAAAACTGCGCTAAATCCTAGAACAAACAAAAGCGAACCTAGAAAGACTTTGCCACGACTTACTGAAAAACCAGCAGCAAATGAAAGATAGCCCGGAACTAATGGCAAAACACATGGAGATAGGAAGGAAATAACACCTGCAATAAATGCAAAGGGGAATGCAGCTACAAGAACACCTGAAAAGATTTGCTCTACGAAGAAATCTTTCATTCGGCGCTCACCCTTTCAATTAACTGGGTTAGTGAAGCCACAGTAACCACACCTGAAATACGCGCTGCTACACGCCCATTTTTATCAAGAACTACCGTCGATGGGATGGCATTTGCTGGCAATGAGCCCTTAAATCCAATCAAAATAGAGTCATCAATAATTGTTGGGTATGGCACTTTAAATCTACGTTCGAATGCTTCAGCATTTGCAGGATTATCGCGAGTCAAAATTCCTATAAATGCAACATCTGTGTATTTGTTTGCTAGAGAAACAAGTGTTGGTGCTTCAGCCCTACATGGCGAGCACCATGATGCCCATACATTAACAACCGCCACCTTATCTTTTGTATAGGTGTAGTTGGCTCCAGACAGAGTTAACCCGGTAATTGCTGGAGCAATTTTTCTGTCTTCAATCTTTATGAATGTTGTTGATCCATCGCCAGAAACAAAACTCTCTTCGGCCGAAGATGTTCCGCCCCCACCGCACCCAGTAAGTGCAATTGCTAATGCAATTAGGAGTGCAATTTTCTTCATTATTTGTTTTCAGGCAAAAGGTGACGTGCTGGCTCTGAATACGTTAACCCTGAAATAAAACCTTCATCGTCAAAGTGAACACTGGTGACAGATGCAAGTGTGCACTCGCGTTTTCGAGGATCATGCAACAGGCGACGGTTTTCAATTGCACTACGCAAGATCCAGATAGGCAGTTGGTGCGAGACACAAATAGCATCTTTACCATTTGCCGCATCACGAGCTGCAAATACTGCTGCAAGCATGCGATTGATTTGTTCATCATATGGCTCGCCCCATGATGGCTTCCATGGATTCCATAAGTGTTTCCATGCTGCAGGATGACGCAAGACGCCATCGCCAACACCGAATGGTTTTCCTTCAAATATATTTGCAGCTTCAATTAAACGTTCATCAGTTGTGATGGCAATATTGTGAGCAGCTGCAATGGGTGCGGCAGTCTCTTGTGCGCGTTGTAAGGGTGATACATGAAGTGCGCCTAAATCAAGAGTCTTAGACCACTCACCAAGCGTGCGCGCCATCTCTTGTCCACGATCAGATAATCTCCAGCCAGGTTGGCGGCCATACAAAATCTTGTCAGGATTATGGACTTCTCCGTGGCGAACCACATGCACTGTTGAACTCATTGGCAAAGCATAAAGCGTCCCGAAACCCCGTCTATCGCTAAGGTAGTGACATGGCACTCACGGGCAAGACAGCTGCCTTCTTTGATGTAGATAACACGCTTATCCGTGGTTCAACCATTTATTTCTTGGGTCGCGGCATGTATCAGCGGGGTTATTTCACCAAGAAGGACATTTCGCGTTTCGTTTTAGCCAACCTGAGATTTCGCTTAACGGGAAAAGAAAACAAAGAAGAGATCGCACGCTTTCAAGATGCTGCCACAGACTTTATCGGTGGGCATAACGTAAAAGACATTGAAGCGATTGCTCAACAAATTTATGACGAGTTTGTTTCTCCAGCAATGTGGCAGGGAACAATTGATATCGCACAAACACATATTGCAAATGGAGTTGAAGTTTATCTGGTGACCGCTGCACCAGAAGATATGGCAACTTTAATTGCAAAGAGATTAGGTTTAACTGGCGCACTTGGGAGTAAAGCAGAAATCAAAGATGGTCTCTACACAGGACAAATGAATGGCGCGCTACTACATGGAAAAGAAAAGGCTGTTGCTGTTCGGGAGTTAGCAGAGAAAAAAGGATTCGATCTCACAGAATGTTTTGCTTATTCAGATAGCAATAATGATTTACCTCTTTTGCAATGTGTTGGAAATCCATCAGCAATCAATCCAGATGCGCTACTTGGATTGCGCGCAATGGCCGAGGGTTGGCCGATTCACGATTTCCGTCGCGCACGCTTTATTGGCCGAGCGATCTCCCCGATCGTTGTCCGAATTGCAGCTATTGGAACATGGTTAACCCCGCGTAAGCGATGAGATGAATTAACAAGAACGGCTAATTTGCCAGTAATGTAGGCAAGTTATGGAAATGCGCTCATTCTCTGACTACCTACGTAGTGTTGATGATGCTGCCCTTTTAGATTTATTCACCGCACGTCCAGATCTTGTAACTCCGGTTCCACCTGATATCGCTTCACTTGCAGTGCGTGCTTGTTCTGCCCCGAGTTTGGCTAGAGCTATCGATTCTCTCAATCAATGGCAGTTCCAAGTTTTAGAAGCCGCGGCATCTTTGAATGAACCATTCTTAGAAAAAAGCGTTATTGCGCTTACAGATAAGGAAGCAAAGGCTGCTCTAGAGCATTTAGTGAGAGTTGGTCTTGTCTATCCATCCGATGATGGAATGCGTTTGCCAACTCAGTTACGAGATGTAATTGGAACAGAGCCTGCAGGCTTAGGACCAGCTTCGATGGCAAAGTTAAAGCTCAGTGAATTAGATGCTGCCCCCGCAGATGCAAAAAAAGTTTTGGAACGACTGGTGTGGGGTCCACCGCGCGGAAGTGTTGGAGACATTAAAAACCCTGGACCGGGAGTGAACTGGCTTCTTGAAAAGAAGTTCTTGGTTCCACTTGATCAGCGAACAGTAATCTTGCCTCGCGAAGTAGCAATTGCTTTGCGTGGTGGAAAGATTCACAAAGAGCGTTTTATCAAACAACCATCGCTGAGCGGTGCAAAGCGAAATGAACAGCAAGTTAATCTCGCGGCTATCGCAAATGTTTCAACCGTATTGCGCTGGGTTGAAGAGCTTCTCAATTTCTGGGCCGACGAACCAGCAGATGCATTACGTGCCGGTGGTTTAGGAGTTCGTGATCTCAAAATCATTTCAACACATCTTGGTGTCGACGAATCCTGCACAGCATTTGTTGCCGAACTTGCATACCTTGCATCACTAATAAGTATCGATGCTGATGATCGAATTTTGCCAAGCAATAAGTTTGATATCTGGTTAATGCAAACACCTGCTGATCGCTGGCAGATGCTGGCATCACAATGGTTAATCACTTCGAGAGTTAGCGGTTTAGTAGGTCGAGTAGAAGCTAAGAATGTTGCAGCACTTGGTCCTGAGCTAGATCGAGTAAATGCCGCGCGAGTACGTGCTTTAACACTTGAACTACTGCGCGAAAACCAAGGCGTTGCTCCAGAGTGGAATAGCTTCAAGGAAGTTTTATCATGGCGCGCACCAGTACGCCGTAACTCTTCGCTTCAAGATGAACTTGCTGAATGGACCCTTCGCGAGGCTGAATGGCTAGGTATTACAGGCCAAGGTGCCTTATCAAAATTCGGTGCACAATTTCTTGCTGGTGATGACTTAAGTTCCATCAACGAAGATCTACCAAAGACTGTTGATCACATACTGATTCAAAGTGATAACACCGCAATCGCACCTGGTCCACTTGAGCATGAGATTTCTCAAGCGCTGGCAATGATGGCTGAGATTGAAAGCCGTGGTGGTGCAACTGTTTATAGATTTACTGAAAGCACAATTCGTCGTGCATTAGATCACGGCAAAACGGGTGATGAGATTAAAACATTTCTTGTAAAGACTTCTAAGACTCCAATGCCACAACCACTTGAATATCTCATTGCAGATGTTGCGAAGAAGCATGGCAAGTTGCGTGTTGGTAACACTTCATCATTTATTCGATGTGAAGACACTGCACTTATCTCTCAAATCATGAATGACAAAAAGCTTGAGATCCTGGCTTTGCGTCGCATTGCACCTGAAGTTGTCATCTGCGATATGGATGCAACTGATGCCATGCGCCTGCTGCGTGAATGCGGATACTTGCCTGCTGGTGAATCTGCAAACGGAATGATTTTGACTGGACCGAGATCCAACCGTTCGTTAACTAAGCCACGTCCTCCACGTGTAATCGGAGAAGTTGAAATTCCTGATACTGAAACCTTAAAGACTGCTATTCGCGCTTTGCGCACTGGAGAAAAATCTACCTACCGTCAAACTCGTTTGCGACAGGTTGCAAGTGAAGCTTTAGGCCAACTTCCTCGCACCACTGCAAATGAAACGATGGAAATACTCAATCAATTCATTATTGATGAGAAAACCCTTTCAATCGGATATGCCGATAACAATGGCGGTGTAACCCATCGAATTATTGACCCTATTCGCATTAGCGCAGGTGCCTTAATCGCACGCGATCATGCAACAGGTGAGGTCCAATCCTTCAGAATCCCACGCATCACTGGCGTGGCACCGCTATAGACTTATCCCATGTTGGCAGCCCTAGAAGCATTAGTTAAGTTGGAATCACCAACTGAAGATCTAGATGCCTGCCGCGATGTTGTTCATTTAGCAAGTGACATAGCAACCAGAGTTTTGGGAACTCCTGCAGAAATCCGTGAAGTAAATGGTCGCCCAGTTTTCTGGTGGGGTTCACCTAATCCAGATGTAATCGTTCTTGCTCACCTAGACACAGTGTGGCCTAAGGGATCTTTTCAACCTTTGTGGAGCGTTGAGGGAACAGCTGCTCGTGGCCCAGGAATTTTTGATATGAAAGCGGGATTTGTTCAAGCACTTTATGCCATGAAGGGAATCACTGGAGGTGCAGCACTAGTTGCAACAACAGATGAAGAAACAGGAAGTGCAACAAGTAAAGAATTCATTAAGGAAATTTCTGCAAAAGCAAAAGCTGTTCTAGTTTTAGAGGCAACACTTAATGGCAAAGTTAAAACTGGCCGCAAAGGCACAGCGATGTATCAAGTCAAAATTCATGGCAAGGCATCACATGCTGGTCTTGAACCTGAAAAAGGCGTGAACGCAACAACTGAAATGGCACATGCTGTTTTAGCAATCACAGCCATGCAAAATCCTGAGCATGGAACAACTGTTGTTCCAACAACTCTTCATGCCGGTAACACAACCAACACTGTCCCAGATTTAGCTGTTCTAGACATTGATATCCGTTCTTACTCAATGGATGATCTAAAGCGCGTTGATGCAGCTATCAAAGGATTAAAGCCTGTTAATACGGCAGCCCGTTATGAAATTACAGGCGGATTTAACCGTCCACCTCTAGAAACAACTTCAACAATGGCCCTCTACGAGCGAGCAGAAAAAGTTGCCAAAGAATTAGGAATGCCACCTTTAGGTCATGCCTCAGTTGGCGGAGCAAGTGATGGAAACTTTGCAGCTGCAGCAGGTGCTCAAGTATTAGATGGCCTCGGAGCAGTTGGCGACGGAGCTCACGCAGCACATGAATGGGTCGATATCAGTACCCTTGAAGATCGCAGCAAGTTATTACACGCGCTAATAAAGGATTTACTCAATGACTGATGGTCCACTAATTGTTCAGAGCGATAAAACGCTGCTGCTCGATATCGACCATCCAATGTCTACCGAATGTCGACGAGCAATTGCGCCATTTGCTGAGCTAGAGCGATCACCTGAACACATTCACACATATCGTTTAACACCACTTGGTTTGTGGAATGCTCGTGCTGCAGGACATGATGCAGAGCAAGTTATCGACACCTTAATCAAGTACTCCCGCTACGCAGTCCCCCACTCAATTCTTATTGATGTTGCAGAGACCATGTCTCGCTATGGTCGTTTGCGACTTGAGATGGATCCAGTCCATGGCTTGATTCTTATTACAACTGACACAGCAGTTCTAGAAGAAGTAATTAGAGCAAAGAAGATTGCACCATTGCTTGGTGCTCGAATTGATGCTGAGACTATTACCGTTTTACCTAGCCAACGTGGGCAGATAAAGCAGTCGCTGTTGCGTCTTGGCTGGCCAGCAGAAGATTTTGCAGGCTACGTCGATGGTCAAGCACACGATATTTCATTGGTGCAAAAGGATTGGAAGATACGTCCTTACCAAGAACTTGCTGCTGAAGGTTTCTGGCATGGCGGTTCTGGTGTTGTTGTGCTTCCTTGCGGTGCTGGTAAAACTATTGTTGGCGCAGCTGCCATGGCACATGCCAAGGCAACAACATTAATTTTGGTAACAAACACAATTGCCGCGCGTCAATGGCGTGAGGAATTGTTAAAGCGAACAACCCTTAACGAGGATGAAATTGGCGAGTATTCAGGGGCAAAGAAAGAGATTCGCCCAGTAACTATTGCCACATACCAAGTGATGACAAAGAAGAAGAATGGTGTTTACGCCCACCTAGATCTCTTTGATTCATATGACTGGGGCTTGATTATTTATGATGAAGTGCACCTCTTGCCTGCGCCAATCTTTCGTTTCACCGCAGATATCCAATCACGTCGCCGTTTAGGTTTAACCGCAACATTGGTGCGTGAAGATGGCATGGAGGGTGAAGTTTTCTCACTCATTGGTCCAAAGCGTTTTGATGTGCCTTGGAAAGAGATTGAAGCTCAGGGCTATATCGCACCTGCTGAATGTATTGAGGTTCGGGTTAACTTAACTGAAACCGAACGTTTGGCGTATGCAACTGCTGAGCCAGAAAACCGATATCGCAGCTGTGCGACAACTCGCACAAAGCGCGATGTTGTTCAAGCTTTAGTAGAAAAGCACGCAGATGATCAAGTATTAGTCATTGGTCAATACATCGACCAGCTAGATGATCTGTCCGAAACGTTGGGTGCACCGCTCATCAAGGGCGAAACACCAATTAAAGAGCGAGAAATTTTGTTTAATCAATTTAGAACTGGTGAAATTAAGTGTTTAGTGGTTTCAAAGGTAGCTAACTTTTCAATCGATTTACCCGATGCAACGATTGCAATCCAGGTCTCTGGTGCATTTGGTAGCCGTCAAGAGGAAGCACAGCGCTTAGGGCGTATCTTGCGACCAAAGGCAGATGGTCGTGGCGCAAAGTTTTATTCAGTAATTTCTCGTGACACTATCGATCAAGATTTTGCACAGAACCGTCAGCGCTTTTTAGCTGAGCAAGGTTATTCATACAAAATTATTGACGCTGACGATGTTTTTCAAGGGAAGATCTAAAGCGCTCTGGATCTACGCGCCAGAAGTCATGGTGTGTGCCATCGATTTGAGTAACGGGAATTTTCTCACCATAGAGTTTTTCTAATTCTTCATTTCCATCAATCAAAATCTCTTCAATTTCAAAGTTAAGTTCTTCTTTCATCGATTGCAAGACCTCTAATGCATCCTCGCAAAGATGGCAACCAGTACGGCCATAAATTGTTATGAGCGTCATGTAGCCACCCTTTCTGACCTGTTAATTCACTTAGAGAATTGGTAATTCCTACCCCTGACCTTAAACCACACCCGATGCCCTGATAGCGTTGGGCTCATGCTGCGCATCAAAAGATTATGGGCAATCGCCTTTGCCGGTGTGCTTGCTGTTTCCATTCTTTCTGCGCCATCTGCGCCCGCTTTATCCTTCAAACAGATCCCTGCAACTAACTGGGGTTACATATATGCAGGCACCGATGCGGTTACTACTTCCACCGCCAAACCTGCAGCCAAGAACTTAGAAGCTAAATCAAAGTTCAATGTTAAGTACAACAACTTTCCCGATTGGGCAAAAAAAGAGGTTCAGGCAGCAATTGATGTGTGGTCAGCAAACTTTAAATCAACAACTCCAATTACCGTTGATGCGTCATGGGGTCGTTCTAGTTCTTGGGGAGTATTGGGAAGTGCACGTCCCGGAAGTTTCTTCTCTGCTTTTTCTGGTGCACCTGACCCATCTCTTTGGTACTCATCAGCTGCAGCAAATGCATTAGCCGGTAGAGATTTAGATAAAGCAAACCCTGAAATAATTATTCAGGTTAACTCAGCAGCAACTTGGAATACTCGGGGTGACGGGATTCCAACCTCCACTGAATACGATCTTGAATCTGTTTTCATCCACGAACTTGGTCACGGTCTTGGATTTCTTTCTAACGATGCTTACGACCCATTTTATGGATTAGGTAGCCTGGATCAACCAACGCCGTTTGACGCCTACCTACAAACAGCAGATGGTCGTCGTTTAGCAGATCTTCCAACTCCTTCAAGAGAGTTAGGTGTTGCACTCACAACATCATTGGTGTGGTCAGGTCCTCTTGGAATTAAAGCAAATGGTGGAATTAAGCCAAAGATGTACACGCCATCTCGTTACCAACCTGGATCTTCAACGTCGCACTTGGATGAAGATACTTTTTCAAAGTCTGGACTTGATTCAGTGATGACGCCAAGCCTTGATCCAGGTGAAGTGTTTCGCCAACCCGGACCACTCCAATTGGCAATGATGGAGGATATGCGCAATAAGCCACCTGCTGGCATTGCAACTGATCTTCCACAGTCACCACGTAATGTTCAAGCATTTACAGGTGATGCATCTGCGCTGATTTCTTTTGATCCGCCAGTCAATTTACGCACAGCTCAGATCAGTGAATACATCGTCAAAAACATTAAGACGGGTGTAGAAAAGAAGTCATTGTCTAGCCCAGTGTTGATGGCCGGATTAAAGAACGGTACTTCATACACGTTTTCAGTTGTCGCGAAAAATGCACTTGGTGTTTCCGAAGCGGTAACAACTAAAGCTGTAATCCCACAAGCTGGCTGGAAGAGCACTGTGTTGGATACTACAGCTGATGGTAAGAGTGTTGCTAGTACAACCTTTAATGGACAGCCGGCGATTGCCTACACGGACACAAAAAGCGGTGACTTGAAACTTGCAACCTATGATGGCAAGACTTGGAAGAAAGTAACTGTTGATGGAGCTGGTGGAAGCAGTGGTCGCACTACAGACACGATTTCTGGTGCTATCTCCATGTGCGTTAATGGCAGTGGAGTGAAGCAAACTCTCCATATTTTCTACAGTGATTCAACTGAAAAAGATCTCCGCTATGCAACATTCAACGGAAAGAGCTTTGCAATCGAAGTGGTCGATGGCAATGGTCCTGCAGTAAATGAGTACACAGATCTAATTCGTGTGCGCACATCCAGTGATGTAAGCGTTGCAAATGCATGTGTTGCTACGACAAGTACTGTGCAAGTCTTTTATCGCGATGAAAGCCAAGGAGTTCTTCTTGGGGCTGTAAAGAACAAGAATGCTCCATGGAAATATGAGCTTCTAGATGGTGATCGCAAAACTGATGGCCGCACAACAGGTGATGTTGGCTTCCATTTGCAGGCGATCTTTGATGGCTCAAAAACATACGTTGCATACGATTCAGTAGTTTCAATGAACCAGAAGAAAGAAATTACCTCTGGTGCGATCCGTATTGCTACCCGCACTGGCATTGAACCAACTGGCTGGGCGTATCAAACACTTGATATCTCAACTGATGAGGCTGCAATCTTTGGATTTGATGTGGCGCTGGCAAAAGTAAATGGAGATGTACTGGCCACCTGGTTAGCCGCATCAACTGCGACAGCACCAAAACCTAATCAAGTGCGTTGGGCGCTATTGAGTGATCCAACAAAGATTTCTAGTCTGACTACTGAGAATTTCGGAACACCTGGTGAGTATCTGACGACTGATGGCAAAATAATTATCTTTAACTGTCAGGAAAGACTGTGCGCTCTAGATACGAGCAAAAAGGATTTGGGACAAGCTGCAATACGTTTAGTTAGCAGTACCCAAGGCTCTGAACCTACTCAGAGCGCTTGGGTGACTGTTAATAAGATTAAATATCTTCTTGCCACGGTTAACGGCAAGCTTGCACTGCTAAAGCCGTAATTATTACTTCGCGTTACGGCGCTGAATGCGAGTCTTCTTTAGAAGCTTCTTGTGCTTCTTCTTCGCCATGCGCTTGCGTCGCTTTTTAATTACGGAACCCATATGTCACGCTCTCATTTCTAATGTTCGCACTGAGTGTGCGGGGGTTTAGGTTACCGCGGAAGTAGGGTAAAAATCGAAACCGATTCTGCGCTTGAAGTAAGGGCTAAAACCCCGAACTCCTTTGAAATGAGTAGCCCAAGGACTTCTTTCTGCCCTATGGGGCCACTATCGGCTGCAGTGATGAGGCCTTTCGAGTCAAAGGTAAGCAATAACGGTGTTGGTGTCTTTGGATTCCAATTTAGTTGCGCAACTGCTCCTGTAGAAATGAAGAATGCCTGAGTGGCAGATGCAGAAAGTGCGGGACCTGTTGAGGCAAAGCGATAGGTCCAGGATGGTGCAAAAGAACTTGAAAACTTTGTAATCGCAGATTCAGTTTTGCCCGCTGCTACAACTTCCCCAGCAAGAAGTAAAGAATTCGATGCGCTATTCCAGATCCGCTTTCCCTTTGCAACCGAACTGCGCACAACAGAAGTTATCTTTAATGCCTTTGAGACCTTAACTAAAATGCCATCAGTTAATCCAGCAACTTTTTTGCCAGCTAAAGTTTCAGCACTTGACCCAGCTATCGTAAAGCTTCCATCACCGTGTCTAACAACTGCATCTGCCGTTGTTGATGCAACTCCGATCTGCAACAACTTTGAGAACGCACCTGTGGTGTCAGCGTTTGCTAGAAAACCTGCATTACCTTTCTCATTGGCAATGATTCCAACAACAGATGCCCCGTTTTTATCTGCGGTAATTGCGGTTGGAAATAGCACTGAACTAGTTGGCAAGGTATTTGTAAAAACCAATGCACCTGCGGCACTTACCTTCCAAATAGTTATCGCCTGTAGATCACCAACAAATGCAGATTGCGGAATAACTGCGTTATCAGGATTTAATGGAGGTGCAGTTGCCGCTGGTGGAGTTAATCCCGTTGCTAGTGGAGTTGCACCTGCAACCCAAATATCGCCTGCTGGATCAACAGCTGCAGCCGTTGCAATCGATGCTGCAGATTGATCTAGGGATAAGTTCCATAGCTCTTTACCCGTCCCATCAATTGCGCGGGCATAAGCCCTTGATGCTTTGGTACCAAAAACTATTATTGATTTTCCGCTGACAACTGCTCCACTTACTTCATCTGGCGTGCCAATTGTTGTCAACAATTGCATTGGTTTAACGCTGATTTTCTTAGGTGCAGCTTGTGAAACTGGAACAATTACTAATGAGGCAAGTACAACGAATACTACAAAGCGTTTCACGCTAATTCCTGCGAACGATCGCTAGCCGCCTTCATTGCCTTGGCAACCATAGAGTTGAGATCACTTGATGCAAAAGAGGCGAGCGCGGCAGCCGTTGTGCCATTTGGGCTTGTCACATTTTCGCGCAGAGTTGTTGCACTCTTGCCTGACTCATCTAATAACTTCGCAGCACCAACAATTGTTTGAACTGTAAGAGTTGTTGCATCTTGCTCGCTGAGGCCAAGTTCTTTAGCTCCAGCAACCATTGCTTCAACAAATGCGAAAAAGTAAGCAGGTCCAGAACCACTAGTTGCTGTGACGGCGTCTTGTAGTTGTTCAGCAACTTCAATTACCTTGCCTGTGGCTGCTAAGAATCCGAGAACAAATTGCTTATGTGCAGCTGTGACACCTGCACCCATTGATGCTGCAGCCATTCCAGCACCCACCATTGTCGGTGTATTGGGCATGACGCGGATAACAGGGTTGCCGGTGCCGAGGCCATTGCTAATGAATGAGATTGTCTTACCTGCGGCAAAGGTAATTACAACCGCTGCAGGGTTAATTGAACCCTTGATTTCTTCAAGTACGCCAGCCATATCCTGAGGCTTAACCACCAATAAAAGAGCATCTGCTGCTGCAACATTGGTTGCCAGTGGTGCTTGTTTGATTGAGTACTTTGCAATCAGCTCTGCGCTTCGATCTGCACGCTTTTCTGAAATTGTGATCAACTCTGGATTAACACCAGATGAAATCAATGCAGCGATCAAGGCTTCACCCATAATGCCGGCGCCAACAACTGCAACCTTTGATTGCTGATCCATGTAACAAGCCTACCTGTTATGCCTGTAGGCTCTGCGACTATGTCAGAAGTTAAAGCTGGATTTGCGCGTGATTGGGTTGAATTTTTCGACCCAAATGATGCTGAAACAATTTTCAAGTGCGACCTGACCTGGTTGACCTCATACTGGACTTGTATTTATGGCGATGGCTGCCAAGGTGTTTTTAAAAGCCAGCCTAATTCTGGATGTTGCACTGAAGGTGCGATGTATACAGACAAGGCTGATGAAGAGCGCACAGTTAAAGCTGCTGCTTATCTAACTCCTGAAATGTGGCAGTTCTATAACGAAGCACGACCAAAGAAGCCTGGCGGCGAATTACGAATTTCTGAAAAAGATGAAGATGGCGAACGCAAAACTCGTCGCGTTGAAGATGGTTGCATCTTCTTAAACCGTAAGGGTTATGAAGCAGAAGGTTTTACAGGTTCATTTGGTTGCGTACTTCACCACGTTGCACAACGCGATGGAAAGCACTTTGCAGATACAAAGCCTGATGTTTGCTGGCAGTTGCCATTGCGACGTAGTTTTGAAACTCGCGAATATGGTGAGCGCGAATATTCAGTAACAGTAATCGGTGAGTACGAACGCCTTGCATGGGGCGATGGCGGAGAAGATTTTGACTGGTACTGCACAAGTAACAGTGATGCTCACGTTGGAACAGAGCCTGTGTATATCTCGAACAAGTACGAGCTTGAACTGTTAATGGGTAAGGATGCCTATAACGAACTGGCTCGTCTGTGTGATGTGCGCATGGAACACATCCGTGAGTCTGCAGCCCGCAACTTGCCACTATTTATCATTCAGCATCCAGCAACATTGGCTGCCCAGAAGAAATAGTCAGTCCCTTGTCATAGGGTTACCTCATGGCCAAGGTTGAAAAGGATCCATTCCGCTGCACAGAGTGTGGTTGGACATCCCAAAAATGGGTTGGTCGCTGCGGAGAATGCCAAGCATGGGGCGTTGTTGAAGAGATTGCTGCGCCTAAAAAATTATCACTGGTTGCAGGAAATGTAACCGCTAAAGCAACTCCTATTGGAGATGTTGATTTATCTGCAGCCCATGCACGTCCCACAGGTGTTTCAGAGTTAGATCGCGTTCTTGGTGGTGGATTAGTACCAGGTGCGGCAATTTTATTAGCGGGCGAACCAGGTGTTGGTAAATCAACACTTCTTCTATCAGTTGCCGCGCAATCTGCAGCAAAAGGAATCTCTGCGCTGTATATAAGCGGAGAAGAATCAGCATCACAAGTGCGACTTCGCGCAGAGCGCATCAATGCAATCGATCCACAACTATTCCTTGCCTCCGAAACAGATCTAGGCGCGGTAATTGCACATATTGATTCCGTTAAACCACAGCTTCTAATTATTGACTCAGTACAAACCATTGGCAGCTCTGCAGCAGATGGTGCACCCGGTGGAGTGACACAAGTTCGAGAAGTTGCTGGCGCACTCATTCGCATCTGTAAAGATCGTGACATCACTTTGCTACTTGTTGGGCATGTAACTAAAGATGGCTCAATTGCAGGACCAAGACTTCTAGAACACATCGTTGATGTCGTATTGCAGTTTGAAGGCGAACGTCATTCACGACTTCGCCTAATTCGTGCAATCAAAAATCGCTTCGGCGCTTCAGATGAAGTTGGTTGTTTTGACTTAAGTGATACCGGAATTGAATCTGTACTTGATCCAACAGGTCTATTCACATCACGCCATGCAGAACCTGTGCCAGGCACATGTGTGACTGTAACTCTTGAAGGTCGTCGCCCCCTTTTGGCAGAAATCCAAGCATTAGTCTCTGCTGGTCGTGAAAATGATTATGGGAATGCTCGTCGTGTTGTTTCAGGTCTGGACTCAGCTCGCACATCAATGACGCTTGCAGTGTTAGAACTGCGTGCAAATGTTCGGGTTGGTGGCCGCGATGTCTATGCGGCAACCGTTGGTGGCATGAAAATGACAGAGCCTGCCGCTGATTTAGCCCTTGCTCTGGCCGTTGCATCTGCTGCAAAAGGTCTTGCTCTGCCTTCAGATCTAGTAGCAATCGGTGAAGTTGGATTAGCTGGTGAAATTCGCAAGGTCAGTGGAGTTAATCGCAGACTGCAAGAGGCCTATCGACTTGGTTTTAAGCGCGCACTTGTTCCAACTGGATCAGATACCAAGATTGATGGCATGGAGATCGTTGAAGTTTCACGCCTTGATGCCGCGCTAAAACGGGTAAAAATCACCGGCGAATGAGTTCGTTAGAAAAACCAATTCTTAATTGGTTTAAAAAGAACAAAAGAGATTTACCATGGCGTGACACATCCCCGTGGGGTGTGATGGTCAGTGAGTACATGTTGCAACAAACCCCAGTTAACCGTGTTCTTCCTAAATGGAATGAGTGGATGGAGCGTTGGCCAACTCCTAAAGATTTAGCAAAGGCAACACCTGCTCAGGTCATCACCGCCTGGGGACGTCTTGGCTATCCACGCCGTGCACTGCGTCTACACGCTGCTGCACAAATCATTGCCGAAGATTTCAATAACAAAGTGCCAGAAGATCAAGAAACACTACAGCTACTACCGGGCATTGGTGAATACACCGCAGCTGCTATCGCCGCCTTTGCATTTGAACAAAGATCTCTTGTAATGGATGTAAATATCCGCAGGTTGTTAGTACGTGCTATTGATGGTGAAGAGCACCCAAAGCCAGCACCAACTGCTCGAGAGAAAGCTCGCAGACTTGAAATCCTTCCAGCAAAGAACGCACACCTTTGGGCTGCTGCAACCATGGAGCTTGGCGCACTTGTTTGCACATCAAAAAATCCTGCATGTGAACTCTGCCCAATAATTGGTCAGTGCAA
>Ga0209033_1000097_pt1 | contig 42085 bp, 41 predicted proteins | sample LauGreFa1BDMLBDN_2_FD_188218 | JGI IMG/M metagenome (GOLD analysis project Ga0209033, IMG submission 188218) | Freshwater lake microbial communities from Lake Michigan, USA - Fa13.BD.MLB.DN (SPAdes) (version 2) | ecosystem: Environmental > Aquatic > Freshwater > Lake | place: Lake Michigan, USA...
TTATAAGGCGGTGTTTGTTTTAAGTTGTAAAATTTGATCATCACACGGGTGTTTATTTCTACAATTTGATCGGTTTTACGTTCTGTTGGGAGTTAGAGAGCTTAGCTGGGGATTAATATGCTTAAGAAAGTTCCAAATCCGATTGATCGTCATGTGGGAAGCCGTCTGCGGATGCGGCGGGTGCTCGTGGGGTTAAGTCAGGAAAAACTTGGCGATGCCCTGAAACTTACCTTTCAGCAAATCCAGAAATATGAAAAGGGCATGAACCGCATCGGCGCTAGCCGATTGCAGGAGATCTCCGGTCTGCTGGGGGTGCCAGTGGAGTTTTTCTTTGAAGGGGCACCTCAAAATGCGATGGCCCTTGAAGGAAACGGTTTTGAGGATGAAACGGCATCCTATGTGTCGGACTTTCTCGGTACAAACGAAGGCGTTCAACTGAACCGCGCTTTTGTCAGGATCAGGGATCCCAAATTGCGGCGCCGCGTTGTAGAATTGGTGACGGCTATTGCCGGGGACGAAATGGCGGCATAAAGCCTGAAATACGTAATGATCGCGTTCGTTGAACAGAACGAATTCGTTCTTTCGGCTTGACTTGGACGGTATCTCCTGCCACGAGAAACGGCGTTCCCGGAAAGCAGTTTCCGGGGTTGTCGGCGTTTTGGTCCGGCTGGTCCTATTCATCTCAAGAGGTTCCCGTGGCACGTTCTGATTATCTTTTTACGAGTGAATCGGTTTCCGAAGGTCATCCTGACAAGGTGTGTGACCGTATCTCGGATGAAATTGTCGATCTGTTCTTTCGGGAAGGCCCGAAGGCGGGCATTGACCCGTGGGATATCCGCGCGGCTTGCGAGACGCTTGCGACAACCAACAAGGTCGTGATTGCGGGCGAAACACGCGGTCCGAGCACGGTGACGAAGGACTGGATTGCGCATACGGCGCGTATGGCGATCCGTGATATCGGATATGAGCAGGACGGGTTCCATTGGGATACTTGCGATATTGATGTGCTTTTGCATGGGCAATCGGCCGATATTGCGCAGGGCGTTGATGCCAAGCAACCGACCAATCAGGAAGAGGGCGCGGGCGATCAGGGGATTATGTTCGGCTATGCTTGCCGCGACACTGAGGAACTCATGCCAGCGCCGATCTATTATGCGCACAAGATTTTGCGGCTGATTTCCGAGGCGCGCCACGCCGACACGGAAAAGGTGCTTGGTCCGGATTCGAAAAGCCAGGTTACGGTTCGTTACGTGAATGGCAAGCCGGTGGGCGTGACGCAGATTGTTGTTTCGCATCAGCATCTGATCGAGAATATGACATCACATCAGGTGCGTGAATTAGTCGAGCCCTATGTGCGCCGCGCATTGCCGGATGGCTGGATCAGCAAAGATACGGTCTGGCATATCAATCCGACCGGCAAGTTCTTCATTGGCGGTCCGGATGGCGACAGCGGCCTGACGGGCCGGAAGATTATTGTTGATACGTATGGTGGTGCTGCGCCGCATGGTGGTGGTGCGTTTTCGGGCAAGGACCCGACAAAGGTCGATCGTTCGGCGGCATATGCTGCGCGGTATCTTGCCAAGAACGTGGTGGCGGGTGGTTTTGCCGACCGTTGCACGATCCAGCTCTCCTATGCGATTGGCGTCGCGCGTCCATTATCGATCTATGCCGATTTGCATGGCACGGGGCAGGTGGATGAAGCCGAGCTTGAGGTAGCATTGATGGAGTCGATGGATCTGTCTCCGCGTGGTATCCGCAAACATCTCGATCTGAACAAGCCGATTTATGCGCGGACGTCATCTTACGGCCATTTTGGCCGCGCGCCCGATGCGGATGGCGGTTTCTCATGGGAAAAGACGGATCTGATCGCGGCAATCAAGTCGAAGCTGGGCTGAAATGGCTTTGAAAGAAGAGCCGGAAAGGCGGGAGACCGCCTTTTACGGCCGCCGGAAGGGGCACAAGTTGCGGGCGCGGCAGGCAGATGTGTTTGCCGAGCTTTTACCGCGATTACGAATTGACCCGGCAATGGTGACGGACCCGACATTGCTGTTTCCGGGCAAGGTTACCGATGTCTGGCTGGAAATCGGTTTCGGCGGCGGGGAGCATTTGCTTGCGCAAGCGCTGGCCAATCCGACCATCGGGTTTATCGGATGCGAGCCGTTTATCAACGGAATGGCAAAGCTGCTGTCCGAGATTGAAACACGCGACATAACGAATATCCGCCTCTATGATAATGATGCCATGGACTTGCTTGGCGTATTGCCCGAGAAGAGTATCGGGCGGGCCTTTTTGCTCTATCCCGACCCGTGGCCGAAGCGTCGGCACAATAAACGCCGTTTCGTCTCGGATGAGAGCCTCACCTTGCTTGGCCGTTTGATCAGGCCGGGGGGCGTGTTCCGGTTTGCGAGCGATATCGACCATTATGTCGGGTGGACATTGGTGCGGGCGATGCGTTCGGGAGTTTTTCAATGGACAGCCAAAGAGGCCGATGATTGGCGTCTGCCTTGGCTAGATTGGCCGGGGACGCGTTACGAGGCCAAGGCGAAGCGCGAGGGCCGGACGCCGAGTTATCTGACATTCGAGCGTCAGATCACGGCTTCGTGAAGGCCTGATTATTCGCCGGTTGTGTTGACCGTGCCAATGATCGAGCGGGTGGCGATAAAGCGCATGACACGCGTCGCCGTGGCGTTCGTCAAAGCGTGGTAGCTGGAATGCGCGCTTTGACGAAGTTTTTCGGGCAATTTGCCGCCATGTTTTGCGCTGAGCGCGTATTCAAATGTTTTCCAGTCAAAATTCAATGCTCGGAAGATGAACAGGAGAGGGTCGAATTGAGCGGCGCCATAGGCGATTAGAACGGTGCCCCGCGGCATTTCGGCAAGATGCGAGACAATGGCGAGGGCCTCGCCGATTTTTCCCAGTTTCAGGTAATCGATGACGGACTGCTCTGTGAATGTGGACCGTTGCTCTTGCATGGCCATGGAGTAATCAGCGTTTTCGAGCGCCTCTGAGACGGCCAGTACACCCGGATTTTCCAGTACCGCAACGGTACCCGTGGTGAGAGCGCTTTCTAGGGTATCATCATTGGCGGCCAAATCACGCATTTCCGCTTTGGCACGACGTTTCGCGGCTTCAAGAATGGCGCCGATATGACGGGTTGCAAGATCGGGCCGTGTCTTGAGGACCCGATAGAGCCGGGTGTCCTGAACGGCCTTCTCGGCGAGAAGGCGCAAACCGTGATCGGACAGGGACGATTGGCGGTTCTCGACCAGCGAGAGAATTAGTTCGTCATCGCCGCGTTCGATCAGCAAATCTGTTACCGGGCTTGAAATCATCCGGCGGCGCACGAGGGCTTTCAGGAATTCGAGCTTTCTCTCGCCAGCAACTGTCAGCAACGCGTCTTCGCCGACGCACATGCTGCGTTCAAGAACCGGACGGGCAATGGCAATGTCCGTGTCGAGCGCCAGATTATTGATGGTTTTACGCGGTGCGCGGTCCAGATCGGCAAGCCGTTCGGAGAGTTCCACGCGGGCATGAAACTCGATTTCGAGGGCGAGGCAGAGAATCACATCGTCGAAAACGCCGATATGTTCCTCGTTCAGATCGGGCATTTGCTCGATGAACAGATTGGTGATCCGGTGCAGTAAAGCCACACGGCGATCCGACGTTTGATCGTCGATCGCCGCCTCAATATCTTTTACCAAAGATTGAATGGGACTCATTGCAACACTCCACACTGACGGAATGATTATCGGCAATGAGTGACCAAAACGTGTACGAAGAGGAGCGAGTTAGAATTTTTTTTCAAGGAGCGTCATGGCCATGAATGGCGATTGACAAGTGCACCTATCCCCCTCATTGTTCATGAAATAAAGAAACGGCACGTTACAATAGTTCAGGTGGGTTGACCTTTTGGGCATATCATTGGGCGGTTGTGGTATCGGTTCTTTATGACAGCGTGTTAGGGGAGACTTTCGTTTGACTGAAGCGGCACTCAAGGGAGCAGGATCAACCCGGTTATTTGTTTTGCCGCGGTTTTTGACTGCGGAACACCCTTTTCCGTGGCTGTTTCCTGCAGCGGCGTTGATGACGATCTTCGGTATCTATCCGCTCGTCTATGCAATCGGGTTATCCTTCTTCAAAAAGAATGCTGCGACCCGCAAGATGGTGCTCGACTTCGACCATAACTGGACGAAGATGCTTTATGATGAGCGCGTCTGGAATGCGCTCTTCAACACCTTGGTCTACACCGGTTTGGCGCTGGCATTTCAATTGGTGCTGGGCATGCTCATAGCCCTTTTGCTGGATTCGGAACGCAAGGGTTATGCACTGTTGCGCGCGCTGATGACGCTGCCGCTTGTCATCCCGCCGGCGGTGACTGCGATGATGTTTCTGTTGATGCTGAATGGCTCGTTTGGCGTTCTGAGCCGTGGCCTGATCGCCATGGGGCTTCTGCCGGTGGGCTTCTCGATCCTTGGTAACGCCGATACCGCGCTGGCCGGAGTGCTTCTTGCCGAGATTTGGCAATGGACGCCGTTCATGGTGCTGATCATGATGGCAGGGTTGCGGTCCTTGCCGAAGGAACCGTTCGAGGCAGCGGCGATTGATGGCGCAACCGCTTTTCAGGTGTTTTTCAAGCTGACCCTGCCGATGATGTCGAAGGTGATTGCGATTGCGGTGCTGATCCGCGGGATCGATCTTTTCCGCGCCTTCGATTACGTGAAGGTGATGACAGATTCCGGGCCGGGCACAGCGACGGAGACGCTGACTTCCTATGCCGGCCGGATCTATTTCGGTAATGCCGACTTCCCTTATGCCTCGACCATTGCCCTGATGACACTGATTATTGTGATCGTCGTGTCTTCGGTCTTCATGAAAATCTTCAAGGTGAAGCTCTGATGGAAATGTCCCGCCCGCTTAAAATCCTGCGCGACATCACTGCCGTTTTTGTGACCGCGCTCTTTATGTTCCCGATCTTCTGGTGGGCGCTGACGTCGATCAAGCCAATCTCGGCGGTGTTTGACAAGGATCGCGTGAATTTCTTCGATTTCACGCCAACTTTTATCAATTATGGCGTTACGCTTTTCGGTCAGTCGCGCTCGCAGATTGCGATCGACGAGGGGCTCGGAATGGGCGTCGCCGGCGCTGAAGCCTATGATTCCCGCATGTCGATTTTGGAATCGATCATTGTCTCGATCGGCGCGACGACGGTTACCATGAGCGTTGCAGTGTTTGCTGCCTATGCCATTTCCCGCATGACGTTTCGCGGTCGGGGTGCCTATCTCAACTGGGTGCTCGGCCAACGCTTCATGCCGCCGATTGCAATCCTCATCCCGCTGGTGTCGATCTACAAGGTCGCCGGTATGCGTGACACAGACAATCTCTATATGGGCTATCTCGGCCTGATGATGATCTATGCGCTGATGAACCTGCCGATTGCGGTGCTGTTGATGAAGTCCTTCCTTGATGACGTGCCGAAGGATGTCGATGAGGCGGCAATGATCGACGGTGCCACGCGCTGGCAGACCTTCTGCAAGGTGGTGTTGCCCATGGTGAAGGGTGGCGTGGCCGCCTCCGCTGTGTTGTGTTTCATCTTCTCCTGGACAGAGTTCCTTCTCTCCCTGTTTCTGACGACCGACATTCGTACGGTTCCGGTCAAGATTCAGACATTCGTTACGTCGACGGGCAACGAATGGGGTTTCATCGCGGCGCTTGGCACCACGGCGATTATCCCCAGTTTCGTGTTTATTCTGCTCGTCCAAAAGCATCTGGTGCGCGGTCTCACGCTTGGATCTCTTAAAGAGTGAACCGCACACGAGAAAACTGCTCAAACCCATGGGAGGATAATTATGAGCTTTAAAGACCACGACAAAAAAACCTACATCGTCGACTTGGCGAAGGACTTCGGTGCACGTCGTATCAGCAAGCGCGATTTCTTGCGCAAAGCTGGCATGGCGGGAATTGGCTTCTCGGCGTTCAATACCGCGCTGCTGGGCAACACCCGTCCATTCCGTGGCACAAGCCTTGTTGGCGACGCGGCCTACGCTCAGGACGTCGAGATGAACAAGTGGCTGAAGGACGCTGCCAAGCCATTCAAAGGCAAGAAGATCCGCTACACTTCGGAAGCTACCCCTCCGACTGTCGTTCTCGACAAGCTGAAGGGCGAGTTTACCGAAATCACCGGTATCGAAGTCGAAATCGAGATCGTGCCGCTCGAGCAAGTGCTCGCCAAGGCCACTCAGGACGTCCAGGGCCAGCTCGGCACCTACGACCTGTACTATCTCGATCAGTCGTGGGTTGCCACGTTCGCGCAAGACACGGTTGACCCTCAGCAATACTACAAGGACAAGCCAAATCTCGCCATGCCGGGCTTTGACTTCGATGACTTCTCCAAGCCGTTGGTCAACGGTCTGGCGATGTATAACGGCAAGTGGGCCGGCATTCCCTTCGATATTCCGATCATGAGCACAATGTATCGTGCGGATATCCTCGAGAAGCACAAAATCGCTCCACCTAACACGGTGGAAGAATTCACTGCGGCCGTAAAGATGATTACCCAGGCTGAAAAGGGTAATGGCATTTACGGCACAGGTCTTCAGGCGAAGTCCGGCCACTACTCGCTGAACTGCGACTGGACGCAGATGATCTGGAACGAAGGCGGCTCGATCTTCACCGCTGACAAGAAGTTCTCTGGTAATGACGAAGCTGGCATTCGTGGCTTGGAAGTTTATCAGGAATGGCTCAAGAACTCCCCGCCAGAGTCCACCAACTCGACTTGGGACGGACAATGGCAGATGGGTGCGTCCGGTCAGGTCGCCATCATCAATTCATGGGACGAGTTCTTCCCGGGTTGGGACGCTGCTGACTCCAAGGTCCAGGGCCTCTGGCAGATCAAGCGTCCTATTCAGGGCAAGCATGGTCTGCGCGCCGTTGATAAGGCCGGTTTCGGTGAAATTCCGAACTGGGGTCATCAGGGCGGCTCGGTCCTCGGCCTGTCGAAGTACTCGAAGAACGTCGACGCAGCCTGGCTGTTCATGCAGTGGGCGTGCTCGAAGGACATCATGGTTCGCTGCACGTTGGGCGGCGGCTTTGCACCAATGCGTATCTCGTCCTTCGCGGACAAGCGCGTGAAGGCAAAGGAAGTCGTGGGCCCAGGTACCACGCGCCATCTGCCAACCGTTCTCGAGATCATCAACAAGGACATGGCTTCGGAGCCAGATATGCCATTGTGGGCCGGTTTCTCGAACAACGAGATCCCAGTCAACCTCGGCAAGCTGTTGACGGGTCAGGACTTCGGCGGCAGTGCCAAGAAGTGCATGGACACGATTGCCTCGCTGATTGACGCGCAGGTCAAGGAAGCCGGTCTCTGATCGGTTTATAACACAATCTTTGGAGGCGGTTTCGGCCGCCTCCATTTTTCCAGAGCTTAGTCACCATGATCCGCGACGTCGTCATCGGTCTTGATTCTTCCACGACGGCGACCAAGGCAATTGCCTGGGACCGTGCCGGTCGAGCTTTGGCCGAAGGACGAGCGCCGGTTCCGCTTTCAAATCCGCATCCGGGACATTTCGAGCAGGACCCCGAAGATTGGTGGTCATCGACAGCATCTTCGCTGCGGGAAGTAACGCAGCAGATTAATCCGGCACGTATTGCCGCGATTGCGATTTCAAACCAGCGCGAGACATTTGTCCCCTTGACCGAGGATGGCGCGGTTATTCGCCCCGGAACTTTGTGGCTCGACGAGCGGGCCAAGGTCGAGGTTGCGGAATTTGCCGCCCAGTTCGGCGCCGAGCGTATTCATGCCATTACCGGCAAGCCGTGCGATGTGACGCCGTGCATTTACCGTTTTCTCTGGATGAAAAAGCACGAGCCGGAGAATTTTGCCCGCTTCGGGATGGTAACGGAGCTCCACGGCTATCTTGCATGGCGGTTGACGGGCCAGTTTGTGACATCGACGGCCTCGGCAGATCCTGCAGGTGTTCTCGATATGCCGTCGCACACCTATTCGGATGAGATATTGTCTGCAATCGGGCTCTCGAAGACGCAATTTCCGCAACTTTTCCGGCCCGGCGACGTGATGGCGCTGATGTCTGCGGATGCCGCGCATGCGACGGGCCTTCTCAAAGGTACGCCGGTTGTTGCCGGCGGCGGGGACGGCCAATGTGCCGGGACGGGCGTGAATGTGTTTGCCACGAACAGGGCTTATATCAATCTCGGCACTGCCGTTGTTGCGGGTTCATTCTCTAAAAATTATGCGCATGATCGCGCGTTCCGAACGATGAATTCGGTGGCGGAGCAGGGCTATATTTATGAAAGCTGCATCCGGACGGGGACATTCCTGATCGACTGGATGATCCGCGAAATGTTCGGCGCAGATGCGGGTGCAGAAAAGTACCTTTTCAAACAGCTTGAGGATGAAGCCGCCGCGGTTGGGATTGGCGCGGGGGGAGCGATGCTCGTGCCTTATTGGTCCGGCGTGATGACACCCTATTGGCGCACCGAGGCGCGCGGGTTGATTGCCGGGCTGAATGCATCGCACAAAAGGGGTCATGTGTATCGCGCGCTGCTTGACGGCATCGCGCTCGAACAGACGATTATGACGGACAAGATTGCCGAGACCGGCCAGCCGATTGATCATTTCGTGGCGATAGGCGGCGGATCCAACTCGGATTTATGGTGCCAGATTCTTGCCGATGCGACGGGGCGCAGCATTGTGCGATCGTCGACGGTGGAAGCGTCCTCGCTTGGCGCGGCGATGGCGGCGGCGCGCGGGGCAGGGTGGTTCGCAACGGTGCCGGAAGCCTCCGCGGCGATGGCGGGGCCGACGACACGGCGGTTTGAACCGGACGCCAAGGCAAATGCCCGCTATCGCGAATTGCTTGCCATTTACAAGGATCTTTGGCCTGCAGTTGCCGACTGGAATGCGCGACTGGCTGCTTTTGCCGATCAGGCGGAGCATCAGGCATGACCGGACAGACGCCCCGCAACTGGAACGCCGTGATTGATGATCTGATTGCGGGACGGTGGACCGATCCGGAGACGGGCAAGGCGGCTGCGTGTCCGTTCGAGACGATCTATCTCGCCGAGACGCTTGACGGGCAGGAGGCAGATCTCGTCAAAGGCATGAATTTTGGCGGCCGGATCGCGATTGTATCAGATACAAATACGGTCGAGGCGATGGGGCGGCGTGTGGCGAAGGCGTTGCGCCCGATTGCAACGGTCGACGAGATTGTGCTCTCCGATGATATCGAATGTGACGAGCCGAATATCGCCCATATTCAGGAACTCACCCGCCATGCGGATGCCGTGATCGCGGTGGGTTCCGGTGTTATTTCGGACAGCTGCAAATATGCGACGTTCAAGGATGGGCGTCCTTTCGCGGTGTTCGGAACGGCGGCATCGATGAACGGGTATGCGGCGTCGACCGCATCGGTGACGCTCGGTAACGGCTTCAAAGTATCGCTGCCTGCGCATGCGCCGAAGGGTATATTTCTTGATCTCGCGGTTTCGGCGGCGGCACCTGCATGGCTGAATGCGGCGGGGCTTGGCGATAGTCTGTGTCGCCCGACGGCGCAGATTGACTGGTGGGCCTCGCACCGGCTGTTCGGAACCTATTTTTCCAATACGCCCTATATTTTGCAGGGTAAGGAAGAAGCAGACATGATCGCGGCTGCGCCGGGGATCGGATATGGCGATATCGAGTCCGTCGGGATTTTGCATCGGGTGTTGACGCTTTGCGGGTTCGGGGTGTGTTTTACGGGTGTTTCCAACCATGGCTCGATGGGGGAACATCAGGTGTCGCACTGGATGGATATGTTTGCGGGTGATGCGCATCCGGTGACGGTCCACGGCCAGCAAGTGGGCGTGGCGTCGCTTGCCATGGCGCGATTGCATCATCGGATGCTGGCGATGAAAACGCCACCGCAGATCGGACCTACCGTGATCGACGAGGCGGGGATGATGCGGCGCTATGGTCCGGAGATCGGGCCGATGTGCATTGCCGAGTCGCGGAAGAAGGCCCTAGATGCAGAGGGCGCACGCGCGTTCAACCGGAAGATCAGCGAGATTTGGCCGGCTCTCTGCGACGAATTGCGGCCAATGTTGCTTCCGGTTGACACGATGCGCGCGGCGCTCGTTGAAGCGGGCGGGCCGATTGATGCGGATACGCTGGGATTGCCGCGCCCCGTCTGGCGCGATGCGTTGAAATATGCGCGGGAAATTCGCGGGCGATGGTCGTTTCTGGATCTGGCGGATGATGCGGGTCTGCTTGATCCGTTTCTGGAAGAGGAGGGACTATGAAGCCCCTCTCAGCCATGCCTTTTGCGACACGCGCCGAGATCAGGTGTGTGTTTACCGATATAGACGACACGATCACGACCGAGGGGCGTCTGCCTGCTGCCGCCTATGCTGCCTTGGAGCGGTTGTCGGATGCAGGATTGGTGGTTGTGCCGATTACGGGCCGACCTGCGGGATGGTGCGATATGGTCGCGCGATTCTGGCCGGTTGCGGGGGTTGTGGGTGAAAACGGCGCGTTTTATTTTAGCTATGATCATGCAAAGCGCCGGATGATCCGCCGTTTCATGCTTGATGCTACCGAGCGTGCCGAGGGAAGAAAGCGGCTTGAACGCGTGGCTCAGCAGGTTCTAGCGGACGTGCCGGGTGCCGCGGTGGCGTCGGACCAGCTTTATCGCGAGAGCGATCTGGCGATAGATTTTTGTGAAGATGTGCCTGCGTTGCCTCAGGATGCAGTGGACCGGATCGTCAGCGTTTTTCATGAGGCGGGGGCGATCGCAAAAGTATCCTCCATTCATGTGAATGGCTGGTTCGGCTCGTATGACAAATTGTCGATGACGCGTCTGTTTGCCGAGGAAATTCTCGGACTTGATCTGGAGCGCAACAAGGATCGCTTTGTCTATTGCGGCGACAGCCCGAATGACGCGCCGATGTTCAGGTTTTTCCCGAATGCGTGCGGCGTGGCCAATGTCCAGGACTTTGTCGGGCGCATTGATGCGTTGCCAGCCTATATTTCTGATTCACGCGGTGGTGCGGGTTTCGTCGAGATTGCCAACATGATCCTCGACGCTCGCAGTGCCGATCTCTCCACCCAACCCAGATTATCTGTCCACATTCAGCATTGAAGGAACGCCATGGCCCCCGTCACCATTCGCAATATCAGAAAAAATTACGGTGATCTCGAGGTTATCCACGGGATCGATCTCGACATCGCCGACGGATCATTCGTCGTTCTGCTTGGCCCGTCCGGGTGTGGAAAATCAACGCTTCTGCGCATGATCGCAGGGCTGGAGAGCGTCACAAGCGGGGACGTGATGATCAACGATAAGGTCGTCAATGACGTGCACCCGAAGGATCGTGACATCGCCATGGTGTTCCAAAATTATGCGCTGTACGCGCATATGACGGTTTTCGACAATATGGCGTTCTCCATGCATCTGAAAAAGATGCCGAAGGACGAAATCAAGAAAAAGGTCGACTGGGCGGCGTCCATCCTCAATCTGGGCGATTATCTCGCGCGTTTCCCGCGGCAATTATCGGGCGGTCAGCGGCAGCGTGTGGCGATGGGACGAGCGATTGTGCGCGACCCTGTCGTGTTCCTTTTCGATGAACCGCTTTCGAACCTCGATGCGAAATTGCGCGTGCAGATGCGGACGGAAATCAAGGAATTGCACCAGCGGCTCAAGACGACGACTGTTTATGTGACGCATGACCAGATCGAAGCCATGACCATGGCGGATGTCATTGTCATTCTGCGGGACGGGAATATCGAGCAATCGGGGCGTCCTCTCGATGTGTATGATCATCCGGCAAACCTGTTTGTTGCAGAGTTCATCGGCTCGCCAGCAATGAACCTGCTGCATGGCGTGGCCGAGCTTAACGGTGCAGAAGCGGCGATCAGGCTTCAGAACGGCGTTGCCTTGCCTTTGCCGTTGACCGCGAAAGTCGAGGCCGGGCAGAACATCATTTTCGGCATTCGGCCTGAGCATTTGAAGATTATCCCGGGCGGGGTTTTGAAGGCTGAAGTGCAGGTGCTGGAGCCAACAGGTCCGGAAATCCATATTTTTGCGCAAGCGGCGGGCAAAGAAGTGTGTGTCATCACGTCGGAACGTGTTGCCATCGGACACGGCACAACGATTGAATTGTCGCCCGTGCGCGAACGGAGCCATGTTTTCGACGCGGTGACAGGAAAGTCGCTGGCCTAGGCACTCAGAAGAGTCGGAGAAGGCCGGATGGCAAAAATCGTGATTTTGGGTGCGGGTGTGATGGGCTCGGCGATGAGCCTGCCTGCGTCTGCCAAAGGGCATTCGGTTGATCTTGTCGGCACATTTCTCGATACCGATAGTGTGCGTTCGGTTCAGGGGAACGGTTTGCATCCGCGCCTTGGCATTACGTTGCCGGAAACGGTTGCCGCGTATGAGTGGACAGATTTTGCAAGTCGTGTTGATGACGAAACAGCGCTGATCATTCTAGGTGTTTCATCCGCAGGGGTTACGTGGGCGATCGAGCAACTGGCTGGGGCACTCACGCGGCCAATTCCGGTTCTGATGATCACGAAGGGGTTATCGCCCGAGAACGGAAAGATCGAGGTTTTCCCGAGTATTGTCGCACGCGAACTCGAGGCAAGGCTCAGTTTTCATGTGCCTGTGCTGGCCGTAGGCGGACCTTGCATTGCAGGCGAACTTGCGGCGGGCCGCGATACCGGCGTTGTGATTACGGGGCATGATGCGGCGTTGGTGAAGGATATCATCGCGCTTGTTGATGCGCCGTTTTATCACGCGAGGGCTTCGGGCGATGTTGTCGGCGTAGAAGTATGCGCGGCGTTCAAGAATTTCTTCGCACTCGGTGTCGGTTGGGCGACGGGGCATCTGGAAAAGACGGGTCGCGCGACGAATGGCGCGCAAATGCACAACCTTTCGGCGAGCCTTTTTGCGCAATCGCTTCGGGAGATGAGCCTGTTATCGGCGGCATTTGGCGGGACGCAGGCGAGCGTCGACGGGCTACCCGGTGTTGGTGATCTTTATGTGACGTGCCTTGCAGGGCGGAATTCGCGCATGGGGCGTCTTCTCGGGCTTGGCTTGTCCTATCCGGAAGCGAAGGCAGGGCACATGGCCGAGGATACTGTGGAAGGCGCAGAGCTTGCTCTTGCTGTTGGTCCGACACTGGAAGCGATGTGGGCGGATGGCCGCTTACCCGTCGCAAAGATGCCGATGTCGCGGGCCATTATTGACGCTGTCTGCCACGCCAAGCCCATGACGATCGACTGGCGGGAGTTTCACCGGTGACGGAGGCTCCGATGGCGGATCAGGACAAAGCTCACGAGCCTCCATCAGGCACCGGCTCGGTTGCGACTGTTTTACCTGATGAAGCCCTGATGGTGCGGGCTGCGTGGGGCTATTATGTCGAAGGGTTGACGCAGAACGAGATCGGCCGGAAGCTTGGGTTGAACCGGGTGCGTGTGAACCGGATTCTTGCGCAGGCGCGTGAGCGCGGCATTGTTCAGGTGCGGGTAAATTCGGCGCTTTCTGTCGAGACAGAAGCCGCCTTGGAGCGGAAGTTCGGGCTGGATCAGGCAGTGGTGGTTCCGACGCCGGACGATGCCGCATCTATCCCGCAGATGATTGCGACGGCGGCGGGTGCGGTCTTGTCCGACCGGATCGGCGACGGGATGTCTGTCGGCGTGGGATGGGGGCGCACGCTTCGCCTGTCGGTTCGTTCCGTGGAACGGCGGGTTGTGCGTGATTTGTCGGTGGTTTCTTTGCTCGGAGGCCTGACACGCGGTTCTGTCATGAACGCCTATGAGACGGCATCCCGGCTGGCGGATGTTTATGACGCGCAATGCTTTTATATTGCCGCACCGGTTTTTGCCGATACCGAGGAGACAGCGCAGGTACTCAGGAGCCAATCTGGTGTGCGGGATGCATTTGCCCATGCGCGCAATATCGATATTGCGCTGATGTCGGTGGGCTCGCTTCATCATGACTCAACCATGCGGCAATTGGGGTTGATCAGCGAACCGGACGTGAAATCCTTGTTGAAAGCGGGGGCAGTGGGCGATTTTTGTGCCCATTGGATCGATGCGAATGGCGACGTGATTGATCATCCGCTCAATCGCAGCGTTTTGGCGATGTCGCTGGATGATTTGCGTCACGTGCCGACCGTGATTTTGGCGTCGGGCGGTGACGACAAGATTACGGTGCTTCAGGCTGCGTTACAGCGAAAAACGGTGTCTGTTCTCGTGACTGACGAGGTGACGGCAAAAAAACTTTTGCTTCCGGATCAAGTGACCAAATTCCGCTGATGGGGCCCGGCAGGATTATTCTCGCGTGACATGGTGTTCGGGGATTGACTAAGGGCACCGGGAAGTAGTCATCTTGGACGTTCACGCAGTCTGATCACTTCAAACCGAATGCCCGTGATAATTGGATTATCGACCCTAGCCGAGGATGACACCAATGCCTTCGATCCAGCCTGATACGACCCTGATCAATCTGAACGCTATCGAGTATTCACGCGCGGAGACCGTGATTGTGAAATCGGGCGGTATGACAGCGAGTGCGTTTGTTTATGCGAGCGGTGTGAAGGCGCTCAGAATATCGAACGCCGATGGCGAGATGATCCTGCTGCCGTTCCATGGCCAGCAGATTTGGGACGCGACGTTTTTTGGACGTCGGTTGACGATGCGATCGATGTTCGATGATCCCATCGACACGACGACTTATCTGGCGAATTACGGCGCATTTTTGCTCCATTGCGGGGCGACCGCGATGGGTAACCCGGGCGCGGAGGATCATCATCCGTTGCACGGTGAATTGCCGAATGCGCGGTTTCAGGAAGCAGAACTGATCATTGGGCATGATGCTGCCGGTGCGTATATGGCGATGACAGGAAGCTACCGCCATACGGTTGCATTTTCGCATAATTACCGCGCCCGTCCGATGATCCGGCTGAATGCGACCGGAGGACGGATCGGCATGTCGTTGCAGGTGCATAATCTGAAGAATACGCCGATGGATTTCATGTATCTCGCCCATGTGAATTTCCGCCCGGTGGACGGTGCGATGCTGGTGGATACGGCGCCGGATGATCCGAAGCATGTGCGGGTGCGGGCGACCGTTCCGGGTTTCTTCAAGCCGAGTACCGCGCATCGGGATTTGATTGCTGCGCTGCAGACAAATCCGGCGTTGCACCGGAAAATGGAGGCAGGCCGGGCGATTGACCCCGAGCTTGTCATGGGGATGGATTTCAAATCGGACGCGTCCGGTTGGGCGCATAGTCTGCAGCTCATGCCTGACGGATCGGCTGATTTTATCAGTCACAAGCCGACGGAGCTGGGCCGTGGCGTGCGCTGGATCACGCGGACGGCGGATCAGGACGCGCTGGGGCTGTTCTTGCCGGGAACCGCGGAGGCGGACGGCTATCATGCCGAAAAGGCGAAGGGGAATGTGCTGAGCATCGCTCCGGGTGCCACATACGCCATCCACCTTGCCTTTGGCGCGCTTAACGCCAAAGAGGCATCCGAGATGCAGGAAAAGATTGGCAAGGTGATGCGCGGCTAGGCTTTGGTAACCGATAATGCTTCGATTTCAGCGAGTGTCGGCATTGCAGGGGCAGTGCCTGATCGAGTAACCGAGATTCCTGCTGTCGCCGAGCCAAAACGGGCAGCGGCGATCGGGTCCATCCCGCGGGAGAGCGCTGCAGCAAACCCGCCATTGAACGCATCGCCCGCTCCGGTCGTATCGATTGCAGGGCCAATGCTGAACACGGGAATGGCTTCCGAGATTTCCTTGCTATGGAACAAGGACCCTTTTTCGCCGAGCGTGATCAGCGCACAACCGCACCCCCACGATAGAAGAACATCGCCCGCCTTGCGCGCGGTTTCGATGTCGACCACTTCGATGCCCGTGAGCATGGAGGCCTCCGATTCGTTCGGCGTCATGTAATCGCAAAGCGCGTAGATCGCGCGATCGAGCGGGGCTGCGGGGGCCGGGTTGAGGATGGTCGTGACGCCAGCAGCTCGCGCAATCTCTAAAGCGCGGACAGCAGCCGGGATGGGTTGCTCCAATTGGGTGACGAACACACTGGCGGTTTCGATGCTGGCGCGGGCGCTCTCAATGTCTTCCGGCGAAATTGTTCCAGCGGCGCCCGGAACGACGATGATGGCATTTTCACCGGTTCGGTCATTCACGAAAATATAGGCGGCGCCGGTTGGATTGTCTGTTGTTTGGGGAACAAGTGTCTCGATACCCTCGGCTTGCCATGTTTTCAAGGCGATATCGCCGAAGGAGTCCGCGCCAAGCTTGGAGATGAAGGCGACATGGGCACCGGCGCGCGCAGAGGCAACGGCCTGATTAGAGCCCTTGCCGCCCGGGCCCATTGCAAAGCCTGATCCGATGATCGTCTCGCCAATCGCAGGGGGACGGCTGGCGCGGAAGGCCAGATCCGCAACAAAAATGCCGAGAATTGCGACGCGGTTGTGCTTGGTCATTCTTTTGTTTCCTCCGAATGAGTGCCCTTCAGGGCTTTCGCAAAATAGTAGGGCTTCACGCGAGCGGGATCAACTTAGGCAGTTGGAATTTACCCACAAAACAGCGCAGGAACGCGGCAGCTATTCCCGCCGGAGTACGCGATCGACGAGCCAATCGGCGATCCGGTTCGGCTTGAAATCGCGCTCCAATGCAACAGGATCATAGATTTTTTCAATCCATGTCTGAAAGTCGATGCCCTTCTCGAGGCCGGTCCGGCGATATTGTTCGAAAAATTCGTCGAGAATGCCGGTCTTGGCGAATTTGAAATGTCCGTACCATGCCGACAACTGGCGCATCGCCTCGTCCAACGGGCGCTTTTCATGCACGAGCAGGAAGAGTGTGGACATAAAACCGGCCCGGTCCGCGCCCGATTTGCAATGGGCGAGGACAGGATATTCGAGTGACTCGAAGAATTTGGCCGCTGACGCGATACGCTCACGATCAGGCGCTCCGCGGGATCGAATGGTGAAATCGACGAGTTTGAGATCGAGTTTTTCGCAGATATCGCGCTCGAGGGGCCAGGAGCCGAATTCTCGTCCGCCGCGCAGATTGATGATCGTGCGCACGCCATCGCGGGCTGCCTGACGAATCTGGCCGGGTGTTGGTTGCGCGGCACGCCAGAATTGCGGGGTCACGCGGTGCCGGTTGAGATAAAACAGGCGAAAAATGCCGTGATCGACGAGGACCATATTGATCCACGCCCTGATCCAGCGGCGAAACGTATCAACGGGGCGATTCCAGCGCTTGAGGCTGGCCGCGCGACGCCTTTGGCGTGTTTTCGGATTGATGAGTTGCTTGAGCAACGCGATGTCCTGTTCAAAATTGCATCTCCAGATACCAGTTGTCGCGTCCGACAGCAATGTTTCTGGCAATAAAGTCTTGTGTTTGATTGCCAGTCGGGGGTGCGCAAAGTTACGCTCTATATTTACCTTGCGTCATATTTCTAAAATGATATCAAAGGCCTGAATAATTGCCGTAAGGGCAGAAATTTGTACTCGGAAATATGGTTTTTACAATGTCATATCTCGATTATGATGCTTTGGAACATGCGCCTCTCCAGAAAGATCCTTATGAGTTTCTGATTGTCGAGAACTTCGTCAAGCCTGATGCGTTCGCATCCATTATGGCGGATTTCCCTGCTGTTCCGGGAGCCGGGTCGCATCCGCCTTCCGAGCTCAAGATCGAGGGGCGTTTCAAGGCCATGCTCGATGAATTGCAGAAAGAGCCTTTCCGGCGTGCCATCGAGAAGAAGTTTGCTATCGACCTGACCGGTCGCCCGACCATGTACACGGTGCGGGGCTTTCTGCGCGGGACGGATGGCAGTATCCACACGGACAGTGAAACAAAGATCATTACGGTTTTGCTTTATCTGAATGATGCGTGGGTATCCGAGGGTGGCAAGCTCCGCATTTTGCGCAGCGGGACGGATCTCGAAAATTTTGCCGCGGAAGTTCCGCCGTCAAACGGAACATTGCTCGTGTTCAAACGATCCGATTATTCATGGCACGGCCACAAGCCTTATGAGGGGCAGCGGCGGGTTGTGCAGATGAATTGGGTGACGGAGCAGGCTGTGGTTGATCGCGAACAGCGTCGGCATTCGGTTTCGACGCGGTTCAAGAAGATCAAGAATTTCCTTTTCGGACGCGCGGCCTGACGGGAACGCCTTCAAGCCCGGAAATCTCTGTGGCAGTTTGCGACTGATCGCCCGTCAACACGACTTCCTGTGGATGTCCGACGGCATTGCCGAAGATGACGATCACGGGGCCCTTGATGGCGGCCTTTGTCAACTCGTCGGGAAGTGTCGCGATGGTCGCCTCGATCACCCGTTCATCGGGGCGCGTGGCGTTGAATACGGCGAGTGCGGGGATATCAGGCGGCAGGCCATGGCGGAGAACGGCGTCAGACAGGGTCGCGAGCGTTTTCCCCGGCATATAGACGACCGTGGTTGCTTTTGGGTCGGCAATGGCGTTCCAGTCAATGTCATCGGGTAATTGGCCCGAATGGTCGTGCCCCGTCATGAATTGCAGACGGCGGGCCGTTTTGCGATGCGTCAGTGATCGGGTCAGGCGGCTTGCAACGCCTTGGGCCGTGGTAATTCCGGGTATCACCTCGATCGAGACGCCGGCCGCACGACAGGCATCGATCTCCTCCGAGGCACGGCCGAAAATCATCGGGTCGCCGCTTTTCAGGCGGACGACGCGTTTTCCCTGCAAGGCGAATGCGACCATAAGGCGGTTGATGTCTTCCTGCTTGCAGGACGGGCCATGTCCTGTCTTCCCGACGAGCATGGTTTTGGCTTCACGGCGGGCGAAATCCAGCACATCGCGGGAGACAAGGTCGTCATAGAGAACGATATCGGCGGATTGGAGCGCGCGCAGCGCTTTGAGTGTGAGAAGTTCGGGGTCGCCCGGGCCCGCACCGACCAGCATGACATGGCCGGTTTCAGGCGCGGAGGCCTCGTTCCGGCTCTGATCCACGAGTACATCACGGAGCGAATCGTGCGGCATCTCGTCCGGTCGGGCGAGGGCTTGCTCGGTGAAGCGTTCCCAAAAGCGGCGCCGTCCTTGAAACGACAGGCCAAGCGCCTGAACCGAGGGCCGCCATGCGCGTGCGGCATCTGCCCAGCGGGAGAAGCCTTTTGGAAGAATGGCTTCAAGCTTCGCGCGGATGGCCTGACCAAAGACGGGTGCTGCGCCATCCGTCGAAATACCGATGATCAATGGCGAGCGATTTACGATGCCGCCGAAATTGAAATCGCAAAAGGCAGGGCGATCCACGACATTGCACGGAATGCCGGCAGATTGGGCGGCGCACCGAAAGGCCCAAGCCTCGGCATCATTTTCTGTGGCACAGATTGCGAGTGCGGCGTGCGGGAAGATGTCGATCGACCAAGGCCGATGGTTGAGCGTGATTTGGCCTTGTGTGACGTCAGCTGCGAGCTCATTCAATTCGTCGCAGAAGTGCTCGGCATAGACCTCGACCTTTGCACCCGCCGCGGCCAGCAATTCAGCTTTCCACGCTGCTGCTTCCGAGCCACCAGCGAGGATGACCCGTCGACCGGATAATCCGAAAAACACCGGAAGTTTTGCAAGAGGCGCAATTCGGGAGGGTCGGGTCTCAGTAGGGGTTCGGGACATCAAGCACGCCTGGAAGCGGCCCGCCTGTCCAGAATTGTTCCGGACCGTACATAGCCGCGTTGATACCCTAAACTAATCGATCCTGTGGCGGCACGCCAGTGGGCTTCGCGATGCCGCAGTGCATGGCTTTCACTGATATCGATTTCATCAAAACCGCAGGCCAAAGCGTGTGGATATTGATCGGCAATCAACGGGCCATGGGCGCGGAGCGTGCCTTTGAAGCCGAGGCGGCGTAGGCGTTTGGCTAGGCTGAAGCCACGGCCGTCGCTGAAGGCCGGAAAGGCAATCGAGATCAGCTGCAAGTTTGGAAGGAGCGGGATCACATCGTCAATCCGGGCAATATTGGCAAGGTGGATGCCGATTGACGAAAGTTCATTCCCCCGCACCTGCCGCGCTTCTTCCAGTCGCTGAAGCGGGATGATGATATTGCCGTCCGCCGGAACCGGTTGATCATCAGCCAGTCGTTGCCAGTGATCGGAGACAAACTTGTTTTCATGAATCAAGGGCATGGATGGCTCCTCTGAAGCGGTCAATACCGACACGGCGATAGGTATCGATGAAGCGCTCATCCGGTGACCGCTCGGCAAGGTAGATGTCGACGATCCGTTCCAGCGTATCGGGGATGTCTTCTGCGCCTACACCGGGCCCGAGCCGTTCGCCGATGGCTGCTGTTTCGGTGGCGTCACCGCCGAGTGTGATCTGGTAGCTCTCGGCTCCGGATTTTTCGAGCCCGAGAATGCCGATATTGCCGACATGATGATGGCCGCAGGCATTGATGCAACCCGAAATCTTGATGCCCAACTCGCCAATGGTGCGCTGGCGCTCGGGTGATGCGAAGCGCTGCGCGATGGCTTGGGCAATCGGGATCGAACGCGCCGTTGCCAGCGAGCAATAATCCATTCCGGGGCAGGCGATGATATCGGAGATGAGTCCAATATTTGCGGTCGCAAGCTCATGGGCCGCAAGGTGCTGCCAGAGATCGAACAGATCGTCTTTTTTGACATTCGGGAGCACGATGTTCTGGTGATGGGTGACGCGCAATTCACTGAAACTGAAGGTATCAGCCGCATCGGCAAGAGCGCGCATCTGGTCGGAGGTGGCATCGCCCGGAGCGCCACCAATTGGTTTCAAGGACACGGTGACGGCTGAATAGCCCGGTTGCTTGTGGGCGAAGGTGTTTACCGAGACCCATTGCGCAAATTCGGCATTCGCTGCGCTGTGGTGCGCGAGAGAGGCACTTTCATCCGGCAGGAGTTCATAAGCGGGCGGTGTGAAAGCACGTTCGATGCGGGCGATCTCGGCGGGATCAGGCGCAACCGCATCCCGATTGGTCGCAGTGAATTCGGCCTCGACAGCTGCTCGCATGGGTTCGATGCCGATCTCATGGACGAGAATTTTGACGCGGGCCTTGTATTTGTTATCGCGCCGCCCTTCCGCGTTATAGACCCGCATGAGGGCTTCGAGATAGGGCAGCAAATCTGCTTTGGGGAGGAAATCGCGGATGGTTTTGCCGATCATGGGCGTCCGCCCGAGGCCACCGCCGACACTGATCTCGTAGCCGGTGTCGCCACTTTGAGGGTGGCGGAGAATGCGAATGCCGATGTCATGCGCCTTGATCGCGGCGCGGTCATGCCGGGCGCCGGTGATCGCAATCTTGAATTTGCGCGGAAGAAAGCTGAATTCAGGGTGCAGGCTCGACCATTGCCGCATGAGTTCAGCCGTCGGACGGGGATCCTCGACCTCGTCCGCCGCAACACCGGCGAAATGGTCGGCAGTGACATTGCGAATGCAATTGCCGGAAGTCTGGATTGCGTGCATGTCGACATCGGCCAGGGCTTGCAGCATATCCGGAACATCCGCGAGTTTCGGCCAGTTGAACTGGATGTTCTGGCGCGTCGTGAAGTGCCCGTAGCCCTTGTCCCAGCGATCGCCGATCATGGCCAATTGGCGCATCTGCACCGAAGACAATGTGCCATAGGGGATGGCAATGCGCAGCATATAGGCGTGCAACTGGAGATAAAGGCCGTTCATCAGCCGCAAGGGTTTGAATTCATCCTCGGTGAGCGAGCCATCCAGCCTGCGGGCAACTTGGGCACGAAATTCCGCGACACGTTCTTGAACAAAGCTGCGGTCGAATTCGTCATAATGATACATTGCGTGCTCCGCGTTCCGCTTGTTTGCCGAGGTCGGTGCGGATGCTTGGCCCGAGCGTCCGCATTTTTTCGCGATAATGAATGGGCTCGGGAATTCCATCGGCACCAACCGCCACCTCAACGAGATAGGGATCGACGATTTTATTGTTGGCCAGCGCCTTTGCGGCCACTTCAAGCAGCGCCCCGGCGTCTGCTGCCATTGTCGCGATGCGGGCATTCCCATGATGGCGAACCCAGCCCGAGGCACTTGCAAAAATGACATCGCCGTCGATCAAGTCATTGGCGATTAGAATGGACGGGAAAGGTGGGGCTTTTGCCATTTTATGCTTCCGGAATTGTCAGGCTCAGGCCGTCAAGATCATCCGACCAGATGATCTGACAGGCGAGGCGGGAACCGCGATGGAGGAGGGGTAATTGATCGAGGCGGTCGATTTCTTCGTCGCGGGCAGGGTGCAAACGGTCCCGCCATTCAGGGGCGACTACGACGTGGCAGCTCCCGCAATCGCATGAGCCGCCGCATATTTCCTCGATTCCCACCTTGTAGTCGCGAAGAATTTTCATCACGCGCCAACCTTCGACGGTTTCCAGCGTATGTTGCGTTCCTGCGCGGTCATTGACGTTCAAAAAGGGCATGGTGCAGCATTGTCCGATAGCGATTGGTCTTTTCGATTAAACGAGTGATACAGGCTTTTGATTTATTTGACAAATAAAATTGGAAATTTATATAAAGTACATATTTTATATGTTTATATTTGAGCCACTGTCTTTGCAACGTCGATGCGGCAACGGCTTTTGCTGCTGGGTATTGATGCCCATATCAAGACGTTGCTCAGGCAGACCGGACCTGCGCTGTCGCCTTTCAGTGCGTGGGTTTTGTTGAAAGGGTTGGAGACATTACCTTTGCGGGTCGAGCGACAGACGCGCAGTGCCGCCACACTTGCAGATTTTCTTGCCGAGCGGGTAGAATTTTCCCAAGTGATCTATTGTGGACGTGCGGATCACCCTCAGGCGGATATTATCAAGCGGCAAATGTCGGGCGGCTCCACGCTGATTGCATTTGAACTCAAGGGTGGAAAGGCCGCTGCCTTCAAAATGATGAACGCGTTGGAATTGATCCGGATCTCGAACAATCTCGGGGATGCCAAGAGTTTGATCACGCATCCGGCGACCACAACGCATCAGCGTTTTACGCCTGAAGAGCGCGCTGAAATGGACATTGGCGACGGGCTGGTGCGTCTCTCAGTCGGGCTGGAGCATCCCGATGATTTGATCGCAGATCTCAGACAGGCCCTTTCGGGCCTGTCATAGCGTTTTGAAAACCGATCAGAACGGGTTCCAAGTGCTCTCGCTGGTGAACTTCAGATAGCCGAAATTCACACCAAGCCGCGCGCCGACGCCGGAGCCGATCGGCACGACGACGATGTTTTCGGAAATCAACGCTGTCGCGCTAAACCCGCCAACAAAAAAGGCTGATCCATCGACACCACCAAACCTCCGGTAGATACCTTCCGTCGACGGAAGATTATAGACAAGCATCATGGTGCGGGCACCTTGCCCACCAAAATCGAAACCGACCGACGGTCCCTGCCAGAAGACGGGCCGATCACCGGCGTTCTTTGTATAAAGCGTACCCTCGCCGTAACGAAGACCGCCGACGAAGGCACCTGATGCCTCCTGGCCCAGAATATAACCGTTTGGCTGGCCCCATCGCGAAACAGCAGCTTCAATGGCCGACGCTAGGCCCTGCGACAGGCTGCCGAAAAACTTATGGCCTGTTTTGACGAGATCATCCGTTTTGAAAGGAGCAGGTGCCGCGGCAGATGACCCGAGCGGCTTTTCCGGTTGAGGTTTTGTTTGAGCGATTGCCGGATATGTTGCCGCTGCGAATGTCAGGGCGAGGCCGAGACTGAGAAAACGTATCAACTTCATGGCGTGTCCTGTTCCGAGTGAAAATTTTGCGATCATCACACTCTTATTTCCGGGAGCTGTAACAATCCGTTACCGGTTTTGTGCAAGACTCCCGTAGGCGAATCATTTCAGCACATGATTCTACGGTAGGCATGTCCTTGGCAAGCCAGTATTGCTCTCTAGGCGTGTTGCCCGCCAGATAATTTAGTGAAACGCTGCCAATGTGCGCGTTTCTTCGGACAGGGAGATTTAAGGCAAGATGGATGTTTCAGAAACAGTCAAAGTAACACTTGATCCACTGGATCTCGCGGCCCTGTTGTGCAGTCGGGTTTGTCACGATGTTATCAGTCCGGTTGGTGCGATCGTGAATGGGTTGGAGGTGCTTGACGACGAAAAAGACGGGTCAATGCGTGAATTCGCAAATGATCTGATCCGCAAAAGTGCAAAGCAGGCCTCGGCAAGATTGCAGTTTGCGCGGATTGCTTTCGGCGCCGCTGGCTCGGCTGGTTCATCCATTGATCTCGGTGATGCCGAACAGGTTGCCCGTGGATTTATTCAGGATGATCGGGTTTCTCTCGTGTGGCAGGCACCACGCGAATATCTTCCGAAAAACATTGTGAAATTATTGCTCAATTTGTTGATGGTTGCTTCCCATGCGATCCCGCGCGGGGGAGAGATGACCATGACGTTGGAAAAGGACGAAGAACGCGTTGTGATCAAGATTGCTGCGAAAGGTGTGAGTCCACGTATTCCACCTCATTTCGAGGATCTCATCGCAGGTCGGGCCGGAAGTAACGGCGTCGATGCGCATGCGATCCAGCCCTATTATGCGGGACTATTGGCAAAGGCTGCCAACATGACGGTGACGTTTAAACTCCATGACGATATGGTCATGATCGAAGCGCGTTGAGTTCACGCTCACACGATTAAAAAAAAGCCCCGCTGAAGCGGGGCTTTTCTAATTTATCTGGCACGAACTCAGGCTGAAAGAAGAACTGCTTCGTCAGCAAATTCCCGGAGAACGTAACCGCGTCCCCATACCGTTTCAATGTAATTGCGGCCTTCCGAAGCGTTGGCGAGTTTTTTACGAAGCTTGCAGATGAAAACGTCGATAATCTTGAGCTCGGGCTCGTCCATCCCGCCGTAGAGATGGTTCAAGAACATCTCTTTCGTGAGCGTTGTTCCCTTACGGAGGCTCAAGAGTTCGAGCATTTGGTATTCTTTGCCGGTCAAATGCACCCGCGCACCGCCAACCTCGACCGTCTTCTGGTCAAGGTTCACCGTGAGATCACCTGTAATGATAACGGATTGTGCATGTCCTTTGGACCGGCGGACAATGGCCTGAATGCGTGCTACCAATTCGTCTTTGTGGAAGGGCTTTGTGAGGTAGTCATCTGCCCCGAAACCAAGTCCACGTACTTTGTCTTCAATACCGGCCAAACCTGACAGGATTAAAATCGGTGTTTTGACCTTCGCAACACGGAGACTTCTCAACACCTCGTAGCCTGACATATCGGGAAGGTTTAGGTCCAACAATATGATATCGTAATCATAGAGCTTTCCAAGATCGATACCTTCTTCTCCGAGATCCGTCGTATAGACGTTGAAATTCTCGGATTTGAGCATCAACTCGATGCTCTGCGCTGTTGCGCTGTCGTCTTCAATAAGCAATACGCGCATTGTCAGTTCCCAGTCCCGTTCCAGTCCAGTCCGCCAAACTTGCCGCCATGATCGATCGCAGCAGATGTTCGCGAAACTCGCGCTTCGGTTATCAAAAAATTATCGCGGAATGGTTAACAAATAGTGATTCATTCCTGCAAGTCTTAAAATCATTGTGATATGAAATTCGTGATAAATTCTTGAATTTCTAATTACAATTTGATTGTTCTGCGCTGAATTTCAACTTTAAGATTAGTTGCTAAGTGATTCAATTGACTCAATGCTATGAGTCGTTGATTCTCTTCAGCGGAAGCTGTAGCGGTTAATAAATTTTTTTTCCAGTTTTTGCGTGACTGACCGAATTTTTGTTCGATGGGGGGCATTTTAGGATGAACCTAACTCCAGAAAGCCGAATCAACGCGCTGATTGCCGGCCTCGACAGAATTGATTCGTTCGAGATTTTCGGACGGGTTGCAGGCATTCGCGGGCTTCTGATCGAGATCGTCGGCCCGCTTGAATTGATGGAAATCGGGGGGCGTGTCCGCATCGAAACCGGTGCTGGCAAGTTTGTCATGGCCGAGATTATCGGTGTCACACCGGAATATGCCCTTGCAATGCCATTCGGCAATGTTGACGGGCTGAGGCGCGGAATGCGCGCGCTGGTGACAGATCGGCCATCGGGTGTCTTTCCTGATCATTCATGGCTCGGGCGTGTTATGAACGGGTTGGGTGAGCCAATTGACTCAGGCGGGGCATTGGGGGCCGGGGCAAACTTCATGCCTTTCAGGGCCGATCCGCCACCGGCCCATTCGCGGCGCCGTCTTGGTCCGCCATTCCAGATGGGCGTTCGCGTGCTCGATTCTTTCCTGACCTGCTGCAAAGGGCAGCGCATGGGGATCTTTGCCGGTTCCGGTGTCGGGAAATCGGTTTTGCTGTCAATGCTCGCGCGAAACGCTGCTTCCGACGTGGCCGTGATAGGATTGATCGGGGAACGAGGCCGTGAGGTCCAGGAGTTTTTGCAGGAAGATCTGGGCGAGGCCGGCCTTGCGCGGTCGGTCGTTATTGTAGCGACCTCCGATGAACCTGCTCTTATGCGTCGGCAGGCGGCTTATCTGACGCTTTCAGTGGCCGAGTATTTCAGGGATCAGGGCCTGAATGTCCTGTGTATGATGGACAGCGTTACCCGCTTTGCGATGGCGCAACGTGAAATCGGGCTTGCGGCGGGTGAGCCACCAACAACAAAGGGTTATACGCCAACCGTTTTTACGGAGCTTCCCCGACTGTTGGAACGGGCGGGCCCCGGCATCGATGAAGGGACGATCACAGGGCTTTTTACGGTTCTTGTCGATGGCGATGATCATAATGAACCGATCGCGGATGCGGTAAGAGGCATTCTGGATGGCCATATTGTCATGCAGCGGGCGATAGCTGCGCGAGGTCGGTATCCTGCTGTTAATGTTTTGCAGTCAATATCCCGTTCCATGCCAAGATCCTGTGATCCGGAATATTGGCCGAGTATTCAACGTGCAAGGTCGATTTTATCGACCTATGCCGACATGGAGGAGTTGATCCGGTTGGGCGCTTACAGGGCAGGGTCGTCGGCAGAAGTTGATGAAGCCATCAAACTTTATCCGTTGCTCGATGATTTTCTTCGCCAAGGTAAGGAAGAGTCAACTTCAATGAGCGATACTTATTCGAGACTGGCAGAGATCGTTGGCGTTTCTGCAACATGACAACGGACAAGAGCAAGCCATTATCGGGTTTGCGGAACTAGAGAGTGAGCATGAAGTCGCGTGATACATTACTGCGCTTGAAGCGCTTTCAGGTCGACGAGAAGCGGCGTAAATTGTCGCAGATCGAAACGATGGTGGCCGAATTCGAACGAATGGCAACGGAGCTTGATCGCGAAATTGCCAGTGAAGAAGCTCGTGCCGGCATAGCGGATCGTACCCATTTTGCCTATCCGACCTATGCGAGAGCTGCTTTGCAACGTCGCGATAATCTGATCCAGTCTGCTGACGAGATGCGCGGGCAACTTGAGGCTGCGCGGCTGGAGTTGGAAGAGGCGTTTGAAGACTTGAAGAAATTCGAGATTCTTGATGATCGCGAGCAGCTCAAAGAGCGGGTTGCCGAAGCAGTTCGCGAGCAATCGGAAATGGACCGGATTGGTCTCCGGATGGCACGCGCGTGATTTTGCCTATGGGAGAGATACCGATCAGCTGCTGAGCATTCAGCGTGTTCGTTGGGCTTTGCGTCAGTTTATCATGGATGCAGGTACGTATTGGACAGGAAGCCTCTTGTCGTTCCAGTGTCACTGATGCAGTGATAGGAGCTTAATGGAGTGATTGAATCCGTCAGGTGGATTCTGTCACGCTTCCGGATAGGTTCAATTCATGAAGCGAGCACTTGATTTTGTCTGGCCCTTGATAGGCGTTGCTGCCGTCCTTTTATCCGGATGGCTGCTTTTTAATGAATTGAAAAGCCTGTCTGCGGTCGATGTGCTGAATAGTCTTGCGGCTATTCCGTTGCATCGTTGGGCGCTCGCCGTTGGCGCGACGCTGGTGGCCTATGGTGCCCTTGCCTGGTATGACCGGATCGCACTGCTGCATTTGGGCAAACCGCTCGGCTGGGGCTTTATTTCGCTCGTTTCATTTACGACCTATGCGTTGTCTCATAATATCGGTGCTTCCGTTATCTCGGGCGCCGCTGTCCGGTACAGGGCCTATTCGACCAAGGGGTTGAATGCAGTCGAAATCGGCATTCTGGTGGCATTGTGCTCCTTCACCTTTGGTCTTGGCACAATCATGCTTGGCGGCTTTGTCCTGATCGGTGAACCGGAACTGGTCACCCGGTTGTTTGATATCCCGGAAACATCAGGGCGAATCGCGGGTTTTGGCCTTTTGATGCTTGTCGGGCTTTATGTCCTTGGCTCGGTAATGGGTTTCCGCCCGCTGCGGATTGGACGATATGAACTGATATATCCCCGACCGATGATCGTTTTGCGTCAATTGTTTGCCGCGCCCATCGAGTTACTTGGTGCCGCGGGCATTATTTATTTCGCTTTGCCGGAGGCAGGTAATCCAGGCTTCTTTGTTGTGGCCGGCGTATTTCTCGGGTCATTTTCCGCCGCGCTTCTGTCAAACGCACCCGGTGGTTTGGGTGTTCTCGAATTTGTGTTTCTGAAAGCGATGCCTGATGTCTCTGCCTCGGATGTCATTGCGGCGCTCCTCGTTTTTCGCCTGCTGTATCTTTTGATTCCACTTTTGTTTGCCTGTGTCGTCGTGATTGTTTTTGAACGACAAAAATTGCTGCAACTCCTGAAACGAGATCAGATAAGCTGATCACCATTGACAGATCATAGACTTCCCACAGTTTTTAATCGGACGCGGGTATGAATTTCAGCTTGTGACAAGACGGGCGTCTCGCGACGGAAGCGTTCGACGATGGAGCGAATAAACGGCCGGGCAAAAGCGGATGTGACAAGCACCGGCATTTCTCCCTGGCGTGCGGCTTCCTCGAATTTTTCCCGGATTTGCGTTGCGAATTCGGTTAATTTAGAGGGCTGCATTGCAAGGTGACGGTCGTCGCCTTGTCCGACGATCGATTCGGCAAAAGCGGTTTCCCACTGCGGCGATAGGGTGATAATTGGAAGCTGCCCCGCGGGCGTTGTGTATTGGCCGCATAATTGCCGTGCGAGGCGCTGGCGAACCATTTCAATAATTTCACGGGTGCTTTTCGTTGAATTTACCGCATCCGATATTCCCTCAAGGATGGTGCCGAGATCGCGGATCGATACACGCTCGTTGAGAAGTCCCTGCAATACACGCTGGACGCCAGTGGCACTGATCTGGCTTGGCACCATATCCTTGACCAACTCCGAGTGATCTTTGGGTAGGTCGCGGATTAGCTTCTGGACGTCGGCATAGCTGAGGAGTTCGGCAACATTGTTCTTGATGACTTCGGTGATGTGCGTTGCGATCACCGTGGCCGCATCAACGACAGTATAGCCGAGCATCTGCGCCTCTTCGCGGAGCGATGCGTCAATCCACGTTGCCGGAAGACCAAAGGTGGGTTCAAGAACGTGTTGACCGGGCAGACGAACCTGGGCGCCGGATGGATCCATAGCCATGAGTTGTCCGGGGTAGACATCTCCTTGTCCTGCCTCAACCTCCTTCACTTTGATAATATAATTGTTCGATTGAAGCATGACATTATCAAGAATTCGCACTGGAGGCATGACGAACCCAAGTTCACTGGCCAATGTGCGTCGAAGTGCTTTGATTTGTTCTGTCAGTTTATCGGAGCCGGTGCCACTGTTCACTAACGGCATCAAAGCATAGCCAACCTCTATTTTCAGATCGTCCATTTTTAGAGAGTCAGTAATCGGCACTTCATCGGTCATCATGCCATCGGGAGATGTTTCAGCCGAAGGTGACTTTTCGTCGATTGCATCGCCCAAAACCTCCTTGTGGTTTCGATCCAAATGCCAGGCAAGCCAAGCCATTGCGAGGCCCAAGCCAAGAAACGGAACCATCGGGATTCCGGGAAGAAGCGACATCGCTCCCATGACCATGGCCGCCAGCCCCATGGATTTAGGCATGGTTGCGAGTTGCTTTACAAGCGCTTTGTCGGCGGCGCCAGTTACACCTGCTTTCGAGACCAACAGGCCCGCTGCGGTAGATACGATGAGTGCAGGAATTTGCGATACAACGCCGTCACCGACCGTTAGCAGTGTGTAGGTTCGAGCCGCTTCGGAGAAGGAAAGTCCTTCCTGTGCGACACCAATCAATATCCCTCCGATCACGTTGATGAATGTGATCAGGAGGCCTGCGATTGCGTCTCCGCGGACAAATTTGGAGGCACCATCCATGGCGCCGAAAAATGTTGATTCATCCTCAAGCGCCCGACGACGAGCCTTTGCTTGCTTTTCATCGATATGACCCGCTTGCAATTCAGCATCAATCGCCATTTGCTTGCCGGGCATCGCATCGAGCGTGAAGCGGGCGGCTACTTCGGCGATACGACCGGAACCCTTTGTGATAACGATAAAATTGACGATCATCAGGATGGCAAAAACGACAATTCCGATAACAAAGTTTCCACCCATGACAAAGTTGCCGAACGCCTCGATTACATGGCCGGCAGCACCGGGGCCAGTATGCCCTTCAGATAGAATGAGACGGGTGGTTGCCACATTCAGGGCCAACCGAAGCATCGTTGCCATCAGCAGGACAGTTGGAAATGCCGAGAATTCGAGTGGTGCTTCGATAAAAAGCGCAGTCAACAAAATCAGGACGGAAAATGTAATCGATACTGCGAGTAAAAAATCCAACAAGAACGCCGGAACTGGCATAATGAGCACAACAATGATGCTCATCACGATGACGGCTAGGAGAATATCCGACCTTCGCGCGAGAAGGCCAACACTGCTAAACGTTGGTATCGCCGTAGTGCGCGGTGTCACTGGTGTTATCGATGTGACATCCATGTTTGACAGAGTGAGACTCCTGCGGTCGACGTAGCTTCTATTTGTCTAATCTATTTAAACAGTGCGAAATTATGGTTAATAATTCGTTAATTTATTGATATTTTACCTTACGTTATTAATTTATTTACAAAAAATGTTGTTAAGTTCATCACGATTGAAGCAATGATAATTGTCCCGATGTAGGGTGCGCTTGAGCGTGGTCGGTCGAATATGTGGTGGATAGATGTCGGCAATAGATTCTTTCAAGCAGTTTCGTGCGTCAATGGAGATTACCCCAGGACAGTTGGCAACTATCGAAGTCGGCCGAAAGAGAGTCGTATCTCATCTGAATGCGTTTTTCTGGACAAACAATTCCGAAACTCAGAATTCGCTCGACTTTGGTTCATATGTTCGGGGAACAGCTGTTTTCGGGGCAAGTGATGTAGATATTGCCTTCCGATTACCTTCAGAGATATTTGAGAAATTCGACGCGATGAAGATCGGCCGTCAACGCGCATTTCTGGAGCTTGTTAGATCGACGCTTGTCGATTTGGATCCCGATGCTGAAATCAAAAATTTCTCCGGGTCGGTCAGCCTATCCACTGAGGAGGGCCAGATCATCGACATAAGACCCTATTTTTCGATATCAGGAAGAGATGTCTACCCTGATATCCGGGCCAAGGAAGAATGGAGGACATTTGCTCCAGACCTTGCAAAAAGAGTTATGGAAGCCAAGAATGCTGAAACCAAAGACAATCTGTTTTTCGTTTGCCGGGCGGCCCGTGTTTGGCGAAGTGCTATGAATGCCCCAATCTCAGGTGTTTTGATTGATACCTTGGCCTACGAATTTATTGATAAATCGCTCTATAGAATGATGGGCCCGATCTATCATGATTGTCTGATCAGAGATTTTTTTCGTCATCTGGCAGCGATAGACCCTGATCAGGATTTTTGGTACGTGCCAGGTTCAGACGAAGCAGCTTTAAGAACCGGCCCATTTGAAGAGATGGCTGATCAAGCATATGCTCTTGCCGAGCAAGCGATTGATAATAGCCGTATCCGGCAAGATCGTCAGGCGTGGGCAAAATGGCGGGAAATATTCGGGATAAAATTCGTCAGTCCATGAAAAAACTCGGAAACAACCAGCTAGTACTTTGATTTGATAATATTATTTTGATATTTAAATATTATGGAATTCTTTCTCAATTTTTCCATCTAAAATGTATTCATTCAGTTTATTTCGTAAAGTTCGAATAGAGATCCCCAATATCTTAGCAGCGTGGGTTCGGTTTCCGAGACAGTGATCCAACGTATCAATAATGAGCCGCTTTTCTACCTCGCTGACTGTTCGTCCAACTAATCCGCGGGTCATCGCCTCGGCCGTTTGGGCTGCTTTTGTAGTTAAATCTTGACCAAACGGCATATTTCCGGCGCTGTCTTGAAGGATGATGGATTCATTTCCGATTTCATCAGAACGGGAAATCAAAACTGCCCGATGAACGACGTTCTCTAATTCCCTTACGTTACCGTTCCAGGCGTTTGAAAGTAGTGCTCTTCTTGCGTCCGGTGAAAAAGTTCTTTTTGGCAGGCCATTCAACTCTGAAAAATAGATGGCAAAATGACCTGCCAATGCAATGATGTCTTGAGGCCGCTCACGGAGCGGCGGTATTTGAATGTTGACAACGTTTAGGCGATAATAAAGGTCCTCGCGGAATCTTCCGCGAGAGGCCTCCTCGCGAAGATTTCTATTTGAGGTGGCAAGAATTCGGATATCCACCGGGACGGGCGAAGAACCACCAACTCTGTCGATTACGCGCTCCTGAATAGCCCGTAGCAGTTTCGCCTGAAGGCGCACGTCCATTTCCGAGATTTCATCCAAGAGTAACGTGCCGCCATTTGCCTCCTCAAATTTTCCGATACGACGTGCAACCGCACCCGTAAATGCACCTCTCTCATGTCCAAAAAGTTCAGACTCCATCAAGCCCTCGGGGATTGCGGCACAGTTAACCGAAATAAAGGGGCGTTTGGAACGGTTCGAGCGCCGATGAATATGGCGCGCGATAACCTCCTTACCTGTTCCACTTTCACCAGTGATCAGGATTGATGCTTCGGATCGGGCAACAGTTTCTGCTAGCCGCACGATCTTTTCCATCTCAGGATCACGATAGATCAGCGACTCGTCCGGGATCGATACTGCCGCCAGAATTGCCGCAATCAATTCGGGGTCCGGAGGCAGCGGGATAAATTCGCGTGCCCCTGCCCTGATGGCATTTGCAGCTGTTGAGGCATCTGTGCCGATCCCGCAAGCAACGACCGGGGTTCGGATGCGGTCTGCTGCCAATCCATCAACTAATTGCTGAACGGGTAGAGACACCTCGATCATGACAAGGTCCGCGCCTTGTACACGCATGACGCTGATTGCTTGCAAAACGCTCTCTGCATTCGTAACAGAGGCACCACGGTCCATTGCCATTCTTGTGGCCACGGATAGAGGGCCTCTCATCGATCCAACAATTAGCAGACGCATTTTATGTCCAGTCTCCCGCAATTATTTTTCGGGTTTGACGATATCGGTCATTGTTATTGCGAGGCGCTCGTCCGCAAGCACAACTTCGCCTCGGGCGATCAAACGGCCATCCACGTAGAGATCGATGGGCTCACCCACTTGTCGTTCGAGTTCGAGAACGGACCCTGCGCCAAGCCGGACGATATCGGCAATGGCCATTCGTTTTGTGCCAAGAATAGCAGTAACGGTTATGGGCACGTCCAGAACGGCTTCAAGATCAGCCTCGGAAACGGGCACTTCTGAGTCGGCAACCGAGGGTTGAGTTTGGCTCGTGGACTGAGTGTCCGCACGGGAGCTAATTGTTGGAAGCGTAAATTCATCAGGTGCGTTCATGAATTTTTGTGTCCTGTGTCGTTATCATGTGATTGAAAATGGGATAAAGCCAAGGCTTCCACCTCTGCACGTACCCGTTCTGGATCGAAAGTAAGGCCGCCTTCAGACCATTCCACCGTTACGGAAGATCCCGATAGGTCGGGATTTTGTGTGACGTGGATTTCTCCGCGGTAGCCGATTTCGATTGCCTTCTGAGATAAGGTTGCTTTTAAATCTTCGATGAGCGCTGGTGCTGAACGAACGGTCAGGCTTGGAGGCTGTCCAGCTAAGTTCAGGCATTTTATAAAAGCAGCTTCGATAAGGGTTGTTGGTTCCTTATCAATCATATTGGAGGTCAGTTTTCGAGCGAAGTGTAGTGCTATTTCTCCAGCCCGCTTTTCAATTATTCGAATATCTTGATCAAATTTCCGATTCAATTCCATTAATTGATTAGCAATCGCTGAATTCGCCTGAGATAGAACTGCCGATTGTTCCAACGCCGCTTCAGACCTTCCTGCCATCAGTCCGTCTTGATAGGCTTTGCTGATCGCAGGGTTATCGACTGGATCTGGAACATCCTCGATTGAGTCCGCCGCTCCATTTTCTGATCTCAGATCATGATTGAACATGAATTTTTTCATTGGTTGCTTCATGTCAGACAATCATCTCATCGTCTGACGAGTTTGATCCCAGAAGAATTTCGCCCTTGGCGGCAAGATCCTTGGCAAGATTAATGATTGCGCGCTGGGCCTCGTCAACCTCTCGAAGTCGAATGGGGCCCATTGTTTCCATATCATCCATGAATGATTTTTGAGCGCGTTGAGACATCAACGCTAGGAAGAACTCGCGCATACCTGTTGTTGCGCCCTTTAGAGCCTTCATCAAAACGTCACGCTCAACAGCTCTCATGAGAACCTGAGCGGAATTTTGATCGATCTTTCCTAGATCTTCAAACAGGAACATGAGTGCGCGAAGTTTTTGTGATGCATTTCGATTGACACTATCAAGTGCCGCCAAAAAACGACCTTCTGTTTTTGGTTCGAAAGAATTAAAGATATGCGCTACTTTTTCGATCGGATCTCCTCTGCTGCCCGGAAGATCGCCGGTAACAAACTCCGATTTCAGCATCTCCTCAATTCCTTCCATGACTTCCGGTGATATTCCCTCAAGCCGCAACATGCGATCTACAACGTCGGTTGCAAAGTCTGTAGGCAGACGAGCAAGAACACGAGCGGCCTGCTCGGAACGGAGATATGAAAGTACGACGGCAGCAGTCTGCGGGTATTCATTTTTAAGAAATACGGATAATTGCTCGGGTCTGATATAGGCTATTCTGTCCCAGAGATCGGGTGATGTTGGCGCTTTGATTTCCTCGATAATGCCCTTGGCGCGATTCCGGGGGAGCGTAGTCAGCAGTAACTTTTCTGTTATGGCTGGGTTGCCTGCAAAATCTGATGCTGAAACCTCTTGAACAAATTCCGCTGCTGTTTTGAGCAACGCCACCTTACTCACCGCGCCAAGATGCGCCATAATCATTGCGACTGTCCGCACTTCCTGATCCGTCAAAGCCTGCCAGATCGGAGCTCCGTCCCTCTCGCCAAGTGCCAACAACAAGATGGCAGCCCGAACGGGGCCGGGTAATTTCTCCATAAATTCCCGGTCGAAATCCGACCGGGAATCCTGATCGCTATCAGGGTTTGTGAGGCTCGCTGTTTCCATTCGTCAACTCTTTTCGGCGATCCAATTCCGAATAGTTTGGATGGATATTTCTTGATTTCCCGCGACGAGACCACTGATTTGATCGAGCGGATTTGCCATGAGTTGCTGCATTTCCGGTTCGCTATTCGCCATTTTGTCGGATCGGCCAGAACGTCCACCACCCAAGAGCGCGCGCATGAGCGGTCTGCCGATTACGAATGTGACGATCAACGAGATGAAAGCGAGTATTCCCAGTTGGCTCAACCGGTTTAGGTCTAGCCTGCTCGGATCATACCAAGGTGTTTCGGCGGTTTCGGGAATGACCTCCGGTGCTTCAGCAAACCGTAAATTCGCAACTTCGACCTGGTCACCTCTTTTGGCATCAAAACCGATGCTGGACTTTACAACAGCGATAATTCTCTCAAGTTCTGCTTGCTCGCGTGGTTGATAAGTTACCTGTCCCTCGGCATTTCGAGTATAGGTTCCATCAACCAACACAGCGACCGAAAGGCGCTTGACGCGACCACCCTCAATCATTTCGGTGCGCGTCGTCTTTGAAATTTCATAATTGATTGTTTCCTCGGACTTAGTCGAGGCGTGTTAGTTGGTTGAGCACCGGGAAGTTGTCGCGAAGCGGTAACTTGACCGTCAAGAACCTCGGTAGTTGTTTGATCTTCGTTCCTGTTTTGCGTTGATCGTACGACACGTGTTTCCGGATCAAACGTTTCGGAAGTTTGCTGGATTTTGTTGTTATCCATTTCTGCTGCAACCTGAACGCGGGCTCGCCCCAGTCCAACAACACTTGCCACGATGCTTTCTACCTGCTCCCGAAGGCGCTTTTCAAAGTTCAATTGCTTTTCGTCAAAGATGACGGAAAGGCCGTCGGCGCCACTTGTGCCATCTGCCAATAAGCGCCCCTGTTCGTCGACAATCGATACATTTTCGGACTTCAATCCTTCAACGGCCGAGGCAACCAAGCGGCGAATCGCAACAATTTGCCCGGCAGAAAGCTCACCGCGGGTTTTCAATACAATTGATGCTCGGGGCGGTTGTTTATCACGCTCAAAAATCCGTCGTTCGGGCAAGACAAGGTGAACGCGCGCGGCTTGTACATTGCCGATTGTTTTAATCGAGCGGGCCAACTCGCCCTCCAAGGCACGAAGCTGGTTGATATTTTGAACAAAACTGGTTGCTGAAAAAGTATCGGATTTGTCGAAAATCTCGTAGCCAACGACTCCCGAGGTTGGAACACCCTTCGACGCCAAATCAAGTCTCAGTCGTGGTACTTCACTTTTTTGTACGAGAATTGTCCGGCCCTCGTCACGCAACTCATATTTCATATTTTGGGCGTCAAGTTCAGTGATGATCGCAGATGAGTCTTCCGGAGCAAGATCGGTATAAAGGACGGACAGCGTCGGTTGAGACGCCTGAAACATGATAAAGCCGAAAAATGACAAGAGGGAAATAGCAACCAACGCCAACACCGCAAGTCGGACGATGCCGAACTTGGCCATTTGTTCCACAATGCTGTTCACGTTCAAAAATCTCCTGCTCACCAAAAGACGTAACGTCAGTGGGTATGAAGCTAGGCAATATTTGCCGAATTATGGTTATCAAATAGTTAACATAAAAAGCTTAGGTGGATTTTTTAATAAAATCCACTCATAATTTTATAAAATTGACTTAAAGTAATTATTCTTACTGGCGGTATTGCTGGATGCGAGTGGTTCGCAGTCCGGCGAGGCCGTGCTCATTTATGGAGGATTGCCAAGCGAGAAACTCTTCGACGGTCAAAGTATAACGCGTGCACGCTTCATCAAGGCTCAGAAGGCCACCACGGACAGCGGCGACAACTTCTGCTTTGCGTCGAATTACCCAGCGGCGTGTGCCACTTGGTGGAAGATCTGCAACGGTCAGCGGACTTCCATCCGGGCCAATTACATATTTAACACGCGGTCGGTATACATCGGTCATAGCACGCTCATACATCATCAACTGACCAGTCTTCAGATTGACCATAATGGCGTCCGCTTAAAAAAGAGCTAAATTACGAGCACAATTTTGAGAAATCGAAATTTTTATTCGCGCGGGTCATATTCCGTCACTGATCGTTTTGATTTTATCCATCGAGATGCCGATTGTGCCGATCAGAAGTGTGGCGGGCGCAGTCGTCAAGTCGACGCTATCGACAACGCCGCTTATGGATGTCGCGATGTTAAAGCTCTGATTATTATTATCTTTTCCGGTTATGGTAATGGTATATTTGCCTGCTGGCGCAGTTGTGTCATCGCTTGTCTTACCATCCCACGTATAGTCCTGTGGACCAGCATTTACCGTCATGGTTTTGGTCGCAACGATTGAACCTGCTTCGTTTTTGATCGTAATCGTCGCAGTCCCACCGCGTTCGGCATTGATTGACCACTTCGCGGAGTTGTTTTGCAGATATGTCGTCACGCCTGAGGCCGATATCGTCTTGCCCACAAAGCCGAGCGCATTGGCCGCGTTCGATGTCTGGGTGGTTTGAAGCAGAGAATTCAGCGTATCATTTGATTTGATTTGCTGTTCAACAGAGGCAAATTGGACAAGTTGAGCGGTGAAGTCATTGGTGTTGAGCGGAGCTGTAGGGTCCTGTGCTTTGAGTTGCGTGGTCAGCAAGGTCAGAAATTGATCAAAATTCTTGGCGATTGCCTGCCGATCGCTATTCGCTGTGTTTGCTACTGTGTTTTGGACGGTACTTGTCGCCGTTGTCGCTGATGTCGTTGTCATCTTTGGCTCCTTAGATGGTGCGGTCTAGCCGCTGGAGGGAATGGGTTTTCATCAAAATAAGAGGCAAATCAGTACTCGCGGCCGGATAGAGAGCTTCGTTCTTTGCCGGTCGTTGGTGGTGGCCATGCGAATTATGTTCACCCGGGTTGCTGTTCTGCTGCCCGTCTCGCGAGAGGGAGAACTGCAGCGACGCGCTATTGGATGAAAACCCCGTCTGGTCGAGTGATCTCTTCAATGTTGAAGCATCTTGCACGAGCAAAGCGAGTGTTGCGGGATTATCGGTCATGAATTGGGCGCTGATCGAAGAGTCGGCGGCAATATCGAGCTTGATCGAGATTTCACCGAGCGATTCTGGCGAAAGGACAATTTTAATCTCGCGCGCACCTTCGAGAACGCGCATGCCGATTTCTAGCGGAAGATCATTGAGTGTGGTGGGTCGGCTAGAGGCGGGCGCCATCTGGCCGGAATCGCTTGGCAAAGGGATGGCTTTTCGAAGTTCATCAATAGCTTGCTTTGCAGGGCCCGGATCAGATGATTTAGCGAGAATGTCCGAAAAGGACTCTGTGTCTGATTGAGTTGCACTGCCATTTTCTGAGCCCGCTTCATCGGATTCCGAGTCGGAGAGCGTCTCTCCATCTGTTTTCGTGTTACCTGCGATTGGTGCAAAAGATTTGAAGGCCGTCAAAGTTACGGGTGACGTCGGCGCGGATTCTTTTTTCTCGGTTGCATCGGCTTCTTGTTCATTCTCGGACTGAGCGATGGTGTTCTGGGCCGTTATAGCAACAGGCATAGCTGTTAGCAGGAGTTCCGGAACAGAGATAGCCGCGCCCTTAACATTCTGATCATTATCGCTCGCAGAGCTTTCATCATCTGGCTTTTCGAGATTTAAATCGGGGTTTTCCGAAATTTCGCTCTGGTCCGAGGTTGTTGCCTCAGGATCGGTTTCCAGCTTGTTAACAGTTCCATCACTCTGCCCCACGAGATTTTTACTGTTTGGCAGTCGCCGCTGTTCTTCTTGGCTGATTGATGCCTGATCTACCGTTTCTGGCTGAGGACTGACGGGAGCAGGGCGCGCTTTTGTTTTGGTTTGTTCCGAGATAGCGGGATTCCCAAGATTTTTGGGCGTATCGCTAGCGCCGCTCAATGCATTTTTTGAGACCTGTTTGACCCCGCTAACCTGTTTGAGGTCTTCGAGAAAGGATCGGGATATTTTGGCACTATCAGGTATTGACTTGGGCTTCGACAGTCCAATGTCACTTTTTTCTGTAGGCAAAGGCACGGTAGTAATCGTCATAGTTGCATCCGGTTGTACGTCGGAAACACCTACGCAAAGAGCGCGCCATGGAAGCCCCTTTAAAAAATCAATAGAATCAATGAGGGTTCGGCTGCCGGCGGCAGAGTTCACGAAAATTCATGTCTGATTTTGCCGGACAGGTGGAAAATTTTGCCTATCGTCGACCTGTGAACAAGACTCGCATCATGTGCAAAAAATCGTTAGATAAGAGAACCAACGCTAACAAACGTGATTTGGACGTATGAATAGTCTCGAACTTCCCGGCCGGCCTCAGGATAACAGGGTTGTTGTTGCCATGTCCGGCGGCGTCGACTCCTCCGTCGTTGCCGCGATGTTGGCGCGTGAGGGCTATGACGTGATCGGGCTTACGCTGCAGCTTTACGATCATGGTGCCGCCGTGCATCGGGCTGGTGCATGCTGCGCGGGGCAGGATATCCATGATGCGCGGCGTGTCGCGGACAAGCTTGGCATCCCGCATTATGTGCTGGATTATGAATCGCGGTTTCGCGAAGAGGTGATCGAGCGGTTTGTCGATAGCTATGTTGCGGGTGAAACACCGGTTCCTTGCATCGATTGCAACCGGAAAATCAAGTTTCGTGATCTTCTCGACACAGCCCGGGACCTTGGCGCTGCCGCGCTTGCGACTGGACATTACGTGGCAAGTCGCTCGCTGGATGGCGGAAGGCGTGCATTGTTGCGTGGTGCCGATATCGACAAGGATCAAAGCTATTTTCTCTATGGGACGACGCCTGAACAGCTCTCCCTCCTCAGATTCCCGCTCGGGGATATGGACAAAAATGCGACGCGCGCAATTGCCCACGAATTGGGGCTCGAAGTTGCCGACAAAGCCGACAGTCAGGATATTTGTTTTGTGCCAAACGGCAAATATGCCGAATTGATCCAGAAACTCCGTCCCGAAGCCGCCGAACCGGGCGATGTCGTGCATCTTGATGGACGTGTGCTCGGGCGTCACGCTGGTGTGATCAATTTCACGGTGGGGCAGCGGAAAGGGCTGGGCGTTGCAGCAGGCGAACCCCTCTATGTCATCAAGTTGGACCCCACCCGAGCGCAGGTGATCGTCGGGCCTCGGGAGGCACTGGCGACGCATCATGTCTATTTGCGGGATATCAACTGGCTGGGTGATACGCCGCTCGACGATCTGCCCGCCGCCGGCCTTGAAATTGCCGTTCGTGTGCGCTCGACGCGCCCGCCACAGGCTGCAATCCTGCGGAATGAGGGTGGCAATGTGTTTGTTGAACTGCCAAGCGGCGAGTTTGGCGTCTCGCCGGGACAGGCATGCGTATTTTATGACGGCATAGAGCCTCGGGCGCGCGTTTTGGGTGGCGGAACTATCATCAAGCCAACACTCATCGTGAATGCGTCGTCGCAAAAGACGCACGAGAGCACCGGAATCTTCGTTTAACATCGCCCCGTGGCGTCATGAAGTGATGCTTCTCGGCGGGCTTGTGCACCCCTTTTAAAGAGCCGGAAGAAAAGTACGCGGTTTCCTTGACTTCGTTATGCCCTGTGTCCTATACCCACCTCGTTCTCGACGCGGCATGGCCCCGTCGCGGGGCGGAGTAGCTCAGCCGGCTAGAGCAGAGGAATCATAATCCTTGTGTCGGGGGTTCGAGTCCCTCCTTCGCTACCATTTTCCTAACAAAATCAATGACCTAGCGTTACACAGCGCCGGGTCATTGACCAAAAACCCGTTACACAGTCGTTACACACTCAAACAATCGGTTGTGAATTAGCGATTCGGCATTAGTGTGTTGTTTATTAGAAACAACTTTTGCGCAAAAATGCCCCGACTTATTTCAGCAGAAAACAAGATTCTGGACGGACGGGTTGTGCTCAGCAGACGTGACTCGAGTTCAGCATGGCAAATTCGGTTCAAGCTGAATGCACGCTGGATACGACTGACAACGGGCAAGCAGAACTTTCGAGAAGCAAAAGAAACTGCTGCTGCTTGAAACAAAACAAGACATTCCCGTGTTTGCGCTGTCTGACGGAACAGAGACCCGCAATCTCAGACAACCGTTCCGAGAACTTCTCAAGACAGCGGACCTTCTCAAAGACCCTCGCACGGGAAAGAACCGAACGCTGTACTCATTGCGTCATATGTATGCCACGCTTCAGCTGACCCATTCCCGATCCACAAACATCCATCTTCTAGCAGTTCAGATGGGAACAAGCGTGGGCATGATCGAAAAGCACTATTCCCATCTGATTGCCAGACTGCGTGGAGCAGACTTGGCAGGGGATGAACATGGGGTCTATGATGGGATTTAGCAGGGTGTTGGGTGAGCATGGCAAATTCGTTCACAGCGGCATATTGTATGAAAATTGGAATCGACTTGAATTGTAGTCAGCTCCTGACGACGAATATATATAATCGAATCGAGAATTTCTTGCTCTGTTCGTATTAACTAATAACCCTATGCCACCTGAGTAAATTCGTTCAGGTATGTGGGTTTCTGTTAGTGTGTATTCTGTCGTTTGATCGTCTGTGTAAGAAATTATTTGAGTTGCTTCAGTATTAAATGATGTCTGCATGCCAATACGAAACGTTGGTACAATACTTCCC
>Ga0209033_1000100_pt1 | contig 41782 bp, 40 predicted proteins | sample LauGreFa1BDMLBDN_2_FD_188218 | JGI IMG/M metagenome (GOLD analysis project Ga0209033, IMG submission 188218) | Freshwater lake microbial communities from Lake Michigan, USA - Fa13.BD.MLB.DN (SPAdes) (version 2) | ecosystem: Environmental > Aquatic > Freshwater > Lake | place: Lake Michigan, USA...
GTGATGCATGAGTTGGGTATTGAAGCAACCGGTGCAGGTACCGGATGCAAGGCAGGCGCTGCGCCAGCAGGACACTAAGAGGTTCTTGTGTCTCGGTATTCGTGTTCTTCCTTATCTTTGACAACCATTGTTCAAGAAGCTGGAATCTCCGCTGAATTGATTGGCGCCTCTGACGTCGTCATAACGGGAATCGCTCAAGATTCTCGCTCAGTGCAACAAGGTGATCTGTTCTGTTGCGTTCGCGGACAGTTTGCCGATGGGCACGCTTTCGCTGAGCAAGCGATTCGTAGTGGTGCGATTGCACTTTTGGTCGACACTGTTCAACCCAATGTTCCTGGTCATGTCACTCAGGTTGTTGTGTCATCTGTCAGGGACGTTCTAGGAAGTGTTGCAAGCGCGACATTTGGCCATCCTTCTCGTGAACTGAAAATGACCGGCATTACTGGGACCAACGGCAAAACATCCACTGCATACATTCTCGGTGAAATTCTCAAAGCTCACGGAGTCACTGCATTAGTCATAGGAACGTTGACAGGGGAGCGTACGACGCCAGAGGCGATTGATCTACAACATCAGTTACGTGTGTTTGCTGATTCGGGCGGAACGCACGTTGTGATGGAAGTGTCATCGCATGGTCTTGTTATGGGTCGTGTGAATGGGATTTTGTTTGATGTAGCCGTGTTTACCAATCTGGGTCGAGATCATCTCGATTTTCACGGCTCTTATGAGAACTATTTTGCTGCCAAGGCTCAACTGTTTACACCTGCACTTGCGCAACACGCTGTCATTAACGCAGACGACAAATATGGTCAACTTTTGATTGATGTTTGCGAAGTGGGCGTGACGACTTTTGGGCGAGCAGTTATAGATTATGTTCGCGTTGATGTGGGATCGGTTGACTTTGAATGGAACTCGCTTTCGGTGCATCTCTCAATGGGTGGCGAGTTTTCTCTGTACAACGCTTTAGCGGCAATGACTGCTGCGCAAATTCTTGGTGTTACAGACGGTGACATTGTGAATGGTTGTGAACGAGTTGCTGGCGTCCCTGGCAGGTTTGAATCGGTGCCGAACGAAGAAGGCATTGGTGTGGTCGTCGACTATGCGCACACTCCCGAGAGCCTCGAGGGCGTGCTTCACAGTGCACGTTTACTGACTGAGGGACGCATCATCGTTGTCTTTGGTTGCGGTGGCGATCGCGATACTGGAAAACGCTCGGTGATGGGTGAAATTGCTTCGCGGTTGTCAGATGTTGTTTATGTCACCTCAGATAATCCCCGCAGTGAGGATCCATCGGCAATCATCGAAGAGATCATGAAAGGCACAAGAAGTAACATCGCTGTGGTGCATTCATGCGTTGATCGGTTTGAGGCGATTCACGATGCCATCACCGAGGCTCGAATTGGTGACATTGTGGTGATAGCAGGAAAAGGTCACGAGTCAACACAAGAGACCCGTGGGGTGGTTGTCCCATTTGACGATGTTGAGGTCGCGCGCGGGGCATTGTTGTCGAGAAAGAAGAATGACAGATGATTGCAGTTCTCATTGCTGGTTCAGTTGCGATGATTCTGTCGCTGTTCGGAACACGGTGGCTCATCGCCATTTTTGATTCGCTAGGTAAGGGCCAGCCAATTCTTGGTTCTGAAGACCACGGCCCAGTGCATCACATGAAGAAACAGGGCACTGCGACTATGGGTGGAATCGCCATCATTTTTGCGGCGTTCATCGGGTGGCTGGTTGCTCACTTGCGTGGAGGTATCGCACTTTCCGACCAAGCAATGATTATGTGGGCTGGTGTTGGAATTTTGTCATTGATGGGTTTCCTCGACGATTTCCTCAAGGTCAGAAAATCGCATAACCGCGGAATTCTCTGGAAGAAGAAGGGATACATCACCTTCGCCATGGTGATTGGCCTTATGTGGTGGTTGCTTGCAGGAACAGGCATCAGTGAAACCCTCTCATTCACACGGTCTGACTTTCCGGGATGGAATTTGTCTCCCGTTCTCTGGGTGGTGTGGACCGCCATCATGGTGTGGGCCACTACTAACGCGGTGAACGTCACTGATGGTCTTGATGGACTTGCAGCTGGCTCAGCATTGTTTGGATTCCTGGCGTTTACAGTCATTGCGTATTGGGGTTTTCGTAATCCTGACGTGTACAACCTTGTTAACCCTCTCGACTTAGCAGTGTTTTCGGCGGCAATGGCCGGCGCATGTGGTGGATTCCTGTGGTGGAACGCTGCGCCAGCGAGAATTTTCATGGGAGATGTAGGCGCGCTGGGTATTGGTGCAGCCCTAGGACTTTTGGCAGTCGCAACAAACACGCATATGTTGCTGCCTCTCATATGTGCACTCAATGTGATGGAGGCTGGCTCTGTTGCTCTGCAGATGGGTGTGTTCAAAGCCTCTGGACGTAAGAAACGTCTCTTCAAGATGTCGCCAATCCATCACCATTTTGAATTGGTTGGCTGGCCTGAGACCACGGTGATTATTCGTTTTTGGATTCTCTCTGGGATCTGTGTCGCAGTTGCTGTTGGGCTTTTCATTGCCGACTTCACAAACATCGCAGATAATTTCGCAGGGCGTTGAGATGAAAAAAGCTGCTGTTTTTGGTCTTGCACTTGCGGGGACAGCGGTAGCGCGTGCACTTGTTGAGCGAGGCTTCACGGTAGTGATGTCAGATGACAAGTTGAACGACGAACATCGTGCCTTAGCGCATGAGTTGAACTGCGCTGTGGTGAACCTGGTCGACGATGTCAGCATCGACGAGTTTCTTACGGCAGTAGAAGTTCTTGTTCCGGCTCCAGGAGTATCGCCCCAGCATTCGGTAATTATGCGCGCTCTGGAACTGGGTATTGCTGTGCGAACGGAAATTGACCTGGCATACGAATGGGAACAGGCTCGGCATGGTGGCCCGCGACCGATTCTTGCTGTGACCGGTACAGATGGCAAAACAACTACGACCATGTTGGTGGCCGCATTGTTGAGAGGTGCTGGCTACACAGTGGCTGAAGTGGGAAATACCGACGTTCCTTTCGTGTCTGCATTGAACGATGATGTAGATGTTTTTGTTGCGGAATGTTCCAGTTTTCGTCTGCAGTTCACGCAATGCTTCCGTAGTTCTTCGTCTGTTTGGCTCAACATTGCGCCAGATCACATTGATTGGCACGGCACTTTTGATTCCTATGTTTCAGCAAAGGCTCGGATGTGGAAATTCGCTACGTCAAATGATGTCGCCATTGTCCCTGTCGATGTAGCACTCATCTCTGATGCAGTAGCGCTCTCGGAAGCGCGCGTCGTTACCTTCGGTGACACACATGGCGACTATTACGTGGCGGACAATATGTTGATGTCTCCAGTTGGTCCCATCGCCTCCGTTGACTCATTGTGGCGCACAATGCCTCACGACATCACAAATTCGCTCGCTGCATGTGCTGTTGTTCTTGAATCAGGACTTGCGCGCAAAGAGCAATTGGGTGCAACTCTTTCAAAATTTGTATCGGCACCGCACCGTATTGAACTAGTTGGAAATTTTGGTGGTGTCGATTGGTTTGATGACTCAAAAGCAACAAGTCCTCATGCAGCACTCACAGCAATTCGGGCATTCGATTCAGTTGTTCTAATCGCCGGTGGGAAAAACAAGGATTTGGACCTGACAGAGTTAGCAATAGAGCCACATCGAATCCACGGAGTTGTTGCGATTGGGCATGACGCTCCTGCGATTCAGGCCGCATTTGCAGGGGTGTGTCCGGTACAAATTGCAACATCGATGGCGCAGGCAGTTGAGTTGGCGGCACAAATGTCGAATGGTCGTGTTCCTGTTCTGTTGTCGCCAGCGTGCACCAGCTATGACTGGTATCGCAATTACAACGAACGCGGCGACGACTTTCAGAAATGCGTCAAAGATTTTTTCGAAACAAATTCAGGAGTTGCATGATGTCGGATACAGATGATCGTAAAAAGACTCCCACCGTACGAGAGCGTCGTCAGGCAACGGTTGGTCGAATTGGTTTTCGTGAGCGCTATCGCATGCCAACGGAGCGTCCGCCTGCAGTGGTGTACTGGATTGGAATCACTGTTGCGTCACTAGTGCTGCTTGGGCTCATTATGGTGTTGTCTGCATCGTCGGTGGTCAACCTGTACGACGGATCCTCCGCTTGGGGCATGTTTCAGCGTCAATTGTTATGGGTAATTTTGGGCTCGGTTGCAATGTATTTTGCGATCATCATGCCGTATGACATGTGGAAAGGGAATGGCTTTCTCCTTGTTCCGGTGACGTTGACCGTGCTTGGTGCGAACTTGGTGGTAGCGGCACGAGGTCAAATAACAAACGGAGCACAGGCGTGGCTCAACATCGGACAATTTCAATTCCAGCCATCTGAGTTCATGAAAATCATGACGATTCTTTTCTGTGCCAACTTCTTGGCGCGTCGCCATCGTTCGGTAGCCATCAAGCAAGCAGTGCTCTATCCAATGCTGTCGGTACTTCTCATCACTGTGGTTCTTTGCGTCTTACAAAAGGACTTTGGTGGTGCAACTATTTTCTTTGGTGTCATCATCACCGTTCTGTTCATGGCTGGGATTCCGTGGCGTCAATTGGCCACAGTTGTTGGCGGGTCAGCAGTAATCGCTGTATTGGGTTACCCCTATGCAGGTAGCGCAGCTGTGCGTGTGCATGCCTGGCTGAATATGGATCAAGAAGTAGTTCGCATTGATAAGGGATATCAGGTGTACCAGGCGTTGCTGAGTATTGCGAATGGTGGCTGGAAAGGTACTGGCGCAGGCTCTGGTACTAGTAAATGGGGCTACGTTCCGCTTGCGCATAGTGACTTTATTTTTGCTGTCGTGGCAGAAGAAATGGGCTTGCTAGGAACAGTGCTTGTGTTCGGTGGATTCTTGCTGTTGATCTATTTTGCAGTCCAAGTTGCTTACACAGCGTCTGATACTCACGGTGCATTTATTGCAGGTGGTGTCGCTGCATGGTTTGGTGTGCAGGCGTTTGTCAACATCGGCGGAGTAGTGGGACTCATTCCAATGACCGGATTAACTCTGCCCTTTTTGTCATATGGCGGTTCATCTATTGTCGCATCCATGATTGGTGCAGGTCTCTTAATCAATGTGGCTCGATACCCAAAGAAGTCCGTGTGACGTTTGCAGTTGTGACCGGAGGTGGCACTAGTGGCCATGTGATTCCGGCAATGTCTATTTGTGAGGCGCTGATTGACGCTGGTCATAATGCGGCTGACGTGAAGTATGTCGGCACGATTCGCGGAGTTGAGACTTCCTTAATGGCTGACAGCCCAGTGGAGTCCTTGTTCTTGCCGATCTCTGGCCTCCAGCGGTCGTTTTCCGCACGAGGAATATTGCGCAATATGGCATTGCCATGGCGGTTGCTGCGAAGTCGTCTTGTCGCGCGTCGATTTCTTTCGAAGTGGTCGCCCAAGGTAGTGGTGTCTGTAGGTGGGTATGCCAGTGAACCAATGTCGCGCGCAGCTATTGCTGCAGGCATCCCATTGGTATGTGTGAGTTATGACCATCTCGCAGGTTTGGCAACCAGGAGACAAGCAAAACATGCACAGGTATGCGCCGTTGCATTTGCTGATAGCAATCTGCCTCGTGCTCATGTCACTGGCGCCCCCGTACGACGCGAACTGCGAAATCTTCTTGTCTCTGAGTATCGATCCAAGGCGCGTCATGTTCTCGGTATCCCTGAAGAGAACACATTGATTGTTTTCATGGGTGGGTCATTGGGTTCGCAAAGCATTAATACGGTTGCTGTTGCATGTACACAACAACAGTTTCTGTTCGATGGAACCAATATCTCTGTTTTGCACATCTGCGGTGAACGATTTTTGCAAGAGCCGATGCCTGAAGTTGCAAACGGTATTGAGTACCAACGCGTTGGTTACGAATCTCGAATGGCAGAGGTGTATGCAGCATCAGACATCATTGTTGCTCGTGCCGGTGCAAGCACCGTGGCAGAGATTGCAACGGTGGGAGTTGCATCGGTTCTCATTCCATGGCCCGGCGCCGCAGATAATCACCAAGAGCACAATGCTCGCTGGTTGTCGAATGATGGAGCCGCGATTCTGTCTGATGATGCCTCATGCCGTAATGGTGCGACCCTTCAAGTGGTCCAAGATCTTGCGGGCAATAAGGAATTACAGACCAAAATGGCGCAGAAAGCCCGCCAGAAGGGTGACATTCACCGCAGTAATGAGCTTGTGAAAGTCATAGAGAACGCCGCATCGTCTCCTCGGTCGTGAGACAATGGGCATCCCATGCAGTCGCGTGATTCTCGCCGTCAAACTGAACCTCTGATCGACCTTTCTTCCCCACGCCGTTGTCACGTGGTGGGGATAGGTGGTCCCGGTATGAGCGCTATTGCTCTGCTCCTGCATAAATCGGGACACACTGTGTCTGGTTCAGATCTCTATGAATCAGATGTCATAGAACAACTACGACGAGAAGGTGTGTCGGTCTCGATCGGACATGACGCATCGCTCGTGCTGGGCAAAGATGTAGTGCTGTATTCCACGGCAATCCCATTGTCCAATGTTGAGTTAGTGGAAGCGCAGCGCTGTGGAATTCCTGTACGGCATCGCAGTGGAATTCTCGCGTCGCTCTGTGCTGTACGCCACGCAATTGGTGTGGCTGGTACACACGGCAAGACCACAACAACAGCTCTCATTGCACACATCATGGGTATTGCTGGCCAATCGCCATCTTCGTTAATTGGTGCAGAAGTTGTAGGCGCAGGAATCGGTGCTCACTATGGCACTAGTGAGTACTTTGTTGTGGAAGCCGACGAGAGTGACGGAACCCTAGACGTGCTTCCATTGTCTTCCATTGTCCTCACGAACGTTGACATTGATCATCTTGATTACTTCGCGACTTTTGAAGCGATACAAGAATGTTTTGTCGAAGCTGCGTCTGTGGCCACACATCACGTGGTGCTTAACTCTGATGATCCGGGCTCTAGTCCCGCAATTACTGCTCTTCAGGGGAACAGCCGAGTAGTCACTTTCGGCACGAAAGCGGGAAGTACTTTTCGAATCGAAAATGAACGGTCTTCTGATCTCGGTGTCGCTTTTGAATTAGTTCATGGAAGCGATCGTGCATTGGTGGCATCTCAATTGCGGGGCCATCACAACGTCATGAACATTGCCGCCGCCATTGCACTCAGCGTTTCTGTCGGAGTCTCATTAGACACGGCAGTAGGTGCTGTGGCTACATTCCCCGGAGTGATGCGCAGATTTACTGAACGCGGAACTTTTGATGGTGCGCTTCTTATTGATGATTACGCACATTTGCCCGCAGAGATTGAAGCCACACTTCTTGGTGCACGGAGTCATCCTGCATTGCGCGGAAAATTGATTGCCGTATTCCAACCCAACCGTTATCACCGAATAGCCACAATGGCCGATACGTATCGAGATTGCTTTACGACTGCTGACATCGTGGTGATTACGGATGTGTATGCCTCTGGAACACCTAAAATTGAAGGAGTGACGGGGGAGTTGGTCGTTCAGGCCATTACACAAGCTCATCCTCATGCGAACGTTGTCTGGGCCCCTAGCCGCGCCGACACAGTGTCTGCGGTCAAGTCTGTAATTGGCACTGGCGACGTATGTGTATCTATGGGGTGCGGAGACATCGAGACGTTCCCAGATGACCTCACAGGTGGCGTGTTGTGAGTGATGCAACCTGGATGCCCTTTGTTCAGCAATGTGCGGACGCTGGACTTCATGTAGATACGAATGTGGCGATGGCGCAACGAACAACGTATGGAGTTGGCGGAAGTGCAGCCGTTGTAGTCGTTGTACATAGCGAAAGTGACGCAGTGGCACTATCAAAAGTTGTCGCACAATGTCAGGTAGAGAACATTGTGGTAGTTGGTCGCGGCAGCAATGTGTTGGTGTCAGATGAAGGATTCAATGGTGTCGTTGTCTTGCTCGGTGCTGTATCACCCGACTCTGCTGTCAGTGTTGATGGCGATGTGGTGCAAGCAGGTGGTTCAGCGTTGATGCCAGTACTAGCGAGACGTTCAGTGGGTGCTGGTCGTGGCGGTCTTGAATGGTGCGTCGGCATTCCCGGAACTGTGGGTGGTGCAGTGCGCATGAATGCTGGTGGTCATGGTGCAGAAATGGTGGACAACCTGATTGATGCACGTGTTGTGTCGTTGAAATCAGGAAATGTCTGCGTTGTTTCGAATGCGGATCTTGGCTTGCACTTTCGTGGTTCAGCGTTGAGTCAGCATCATGTTGTACTTTCGGCACGATTCCAGACGACGAACATCACTCCGGAAGAGGGAACCGCGACGATTAACTCGGTGGTTGCATGGCGTCGAGAACACCAGCCAGGTGGACGCAATGCTGGGTCTGTATTTGTTAACCCAGCACAAGGTGACGGCAGTGCAGGCGCTCTCATTGATGCTGCCGAACTGAGGGGTTACAGCCGAGGTGGCGCATCTGTGTCTGAGAAGCACGCGAACTTTATTCAGGCAAGCGAACATGCGACGGCGGCTGATGTTGTGGCTGTCATGGGCGACGTGCAACAGAAGGTATTTGAAGTTCATGGAATTATGTTGCGTAGCGAAGTGGCACTAGTAGGTTTCGACGCACGAATAGCCGAACAGTTTTCTGACCCACGCCATAGTGCGCTAGAGCAGAATGATGCACGGGCACACTTGAGAAAACTGTTGGGAGACATCGATGAGTAATTCTGATGACTCCAAACCCTCCGGCGAATTTGTTGTCTCCGAGGTATCCAATGAAGTGCTCGATGAACTGTCTCAACTTTTTGGAAGCGATAGCACCCCGTCCGTGTCACAGGCGCCAGAATCACCCGACGATGACAATGTAGATACCACCACAGTGTTGACGTCAAGTGGTGATGTCACTGCGGCTGGCGTTGAAGACGAGAGTGTGTCAGCAGTTATCGAGATAGTTGACGAGTCGCTAGATGTTTCCTCTCCAACTCCGGGACCAGCAGACCCGCTGATTATTGAAATGCGCGGAGATGTGTTTACTGGGGACGACGATGCAGAGGCTTTCGTAGTCATTTCTGACAGCCTTGATCACGTTGTCATCGTGGATGACGATCGACCAGACCCCACGTTTGAGGACCGGCGCCGAAAACAAGAGCGTCGCGAGCGATTGCAGCGTGTCAAGTGGCTGAAGCTTGCCGGCGTTGTGGTGGGCGCGATTGTCGTTGTGATGGCCATTCTCGCTTCGCCATTATTCGCAGTTAGATCAGTCACGTTTGAAGGCAACGTGTACACGTCTAAGGAAGTCGTTGAACAAGTTCGTGACTTACTCAAGGGTGCTTCAGTGTTTACTGTCGACACGGGTAAGGCGCGCACAATTCTTCTCGATGATCCGTGGGTGTCTGATGTGCGCATAACGACTCATTTTCCGTCGAAGGCGTTAGTAGAAATTGCCGAGCGAGTTCCCGTGGTGTGGTACGTGGGTACCGACCAAAAGGCGCGTGTCGTCGATGCACGTGGGCGCGTGATTGTGGTGCTTGATGGATGGCCAACGAAATATCTCCAGGTGGAGGGCACTGGGCCATCACTTGAAGCGGGGGCAGTTGCCGACGACGCGTATCGAGCTGCGGCTCAGCTGGTGCTAGCACTGCCAGATGAGATCCGCCCGAAGGTCGCCTCGCTTGCTCTCAGCCCCGGTGGGGAACTCTCGATGACTTTGAAGTCGGGAACCGTTGTGCGTTTTGGCCAGCCTGCTGACCTGCAGAACAAGTTGGTACTGGTGGTGGTGCTATTGCGCCGTCAGGACCCCGCAACCCTTGCTGTCGTTGATGTTTCCACCGGAACGGCCACTGTAAAGATCCGTTGATTTGCTTGCAGGGGGTTGAATTGCCACAAATATGGCTCTCGCTGTGGAAACATTGAGGAACACAGTCCATCAGGACTTCTTTTCGGAGGTAATGGCCCATGGCCGGAGCACCACAGAACTATCTCGCAGTTATCAAAGTCATCGGTGTCGGTGGCGGCGGTGTCAACGCTGTTAATCGAATGATTGACGCCGGACTGCGCGGAGTTGAATTCGTTGCAATCAACACAGATGCCCAGGCGCTTCTCATGAGCGATGCTGATGTCAAACTCGACATTGGTCGCGACCTGACGCGTGGCCTTGGTGCCGGATCAGATCCCGATGTCGGTCGCGCAGCTGCCGAAGCACATCGCGAAGAGATTGAAGAATTGATCAATGGCTCTGACATGGTTTTCATCACTGCAGGAGAAGGCGGCGGTACCGGAACTGGTGCTGCTCCTGTTATCGCAGAGATCGCAAAATCACTTGGTGCATTGACAATTGGTGTCGTCACTCGACCATTCCAGTTCGAAGGTCGTCGTCGCGCAGTACAAGCCGACAATGGCATTGAGAGACTGAAGGAAAAAGTTGACACGCTTATCGTCATCCCTAACGACAGACTGCTTACGGTTGCAAACGACAAGACATCTTTAGTGAACGCTTTCAAGATGGCAGACGAAATTCTGTTGCAAGGTGTTGCAGGTATTACAAACCTCATCACCACTCCTGGTCTCATCAACACTGACTTTGCAGACGTGAAGATGATTCTTACTAATGCAGGATCTGCGCTTATGGGTATAGGTATTGCAAGTGGCGACAATCGCGGTGTAATCGCTGCAAAAGACGCTATTTCCAGCCCAATGCTCGAGGCAGCCATCGACGGTGCTCGCGGCATCTTGCTCAATATCACTGGCCCATCGAGCATGGGCTTGTTCGAAGTCAATGCTGCAGCAGAAGTTGTTCAAGCAGTTGCGCATCAAGACGCCAACATCATCTTCGGTACCGTTATCGACGATGAAATGGGCGATGAGATGAAGGTAACTGTGATTGCTGCCGGATTCGAGCGGTGGGACAGTGGTTCGCATCGTTCCTCCGCAGGAACCAGAAGCACTTCGCGTCCATCCGACAGTCGTCCATCTTCAAACGTGCGAGACATCTTCTCTGATTCAGACCCACTGTCTGATGACGATGATGATTTCGACGTTCCATCATTCCTGAAATAAGGAACTCACACTTGGTCGACCCAAGCGAGGTCGCTGATCGCATTTCTCTTGTGCGCGATGAAATCATTCGTGCAGGAGGAGTGGGCGTTCAGTTAGTGGCTGTTACTAAGTCTTTCCCGCGTGATGCAATTGCTGCTGCGGTGCGCGGCGGATGCGATGCAGTGGGCGAGAACTATGCACAGGAATTGTTGGCCAAAGTCGAAGAGGGATTGCCGCCTGTTGACATTCATTTCATTGGTGGGTTGCAGTCCAACAAAGTGAAATCAATTGCACCACATGTGGCTCTCTGGCAGTCCGTAGATTCCATGTCGGTCATTCACGAGATTGCGAAACGCGCCCCCGGGGCACGGGTTCTTCTGCAGGTGAACACCACAGGCGAACTCACAAAGGGTGGCATCGCGCCTCACGACGTGGCCAGTTTCTTTGACGTGGCTGTGCAGGTGGGGCTTGTCGTGGAGGGTTTGATGACGATCGGGCCCACCGCGACTGGAGTGAGTGAACGAGAGCGGTCCTTCACCACATTGCGCCGAATGGTCGATGAAATGGGGCTTTCTGCGTGCTCGATGGGTATGTCTGATGATTTCGTGCAGGCAGTGGAATGCGGTTCGACCATGGTCAGAGTGGGAAGCCGATTGTTTGGACAACGGCTCATCTGACCGAGTGCGGTCCTCCCACATCTGCTGTCTCAAGTGGATTAGCCTGTAGATATGTCATTTTTCCGTCGCGCAATGGATTATCTCGGTTTGAGTGGGGAAGAGGCCTACGACGATTACGACATGTCGATGGAGTACGAGCGCCCCGCACGACCACAACGTTCTGCACCAGAGCCAGTGCAACGCCGTGGCTACGAGCCTGAATATTCTTCGGAGGTGCAGCGCCCTGCGCAACGTCCGATGCGTGTCGACGACACAGGAGCTGCTCGTCGTCCAGATGATTCCGGTTTGCAAGTACGTCCGGTTGGAACGCCGCGTCAAGCTGCCACTGCACAAACTGTTCGTCCCATCGCAGCAGGTGGCGAAACAGTCACAGTGCGTCCACGTTCTTTTAATCAAGCACAAGAGATCGCCGATTACTTCAAAGAAGGTCTGCCTGTCATTGTGAACCTTGAAGGTTTAGATGGCGAGATGCCTCGACGCATTATCGATTTTGCAAGCGGCATGTGTTACGCACTTGGCGGCACGATTGAAAAAGTCGGGACTGGTGTTTTCTTGTTGAAGCCCGCAGTCAGTTTTGATTCTCCTCGTTACTAGGTCATCATGAATCCGATTTGCACAATTGCGAACCTGTACGTATTGATCATTGTTCTTCGCGCTATCTCATCTTTCTTTCCCATCGCTCCTGGCAGCCCGTTCGCACCAGTTGTGCGTTTTCTTTACCAGGCAACCGAGCCGGTCTTTCAGCCAGTGCGACGAGTGCTTCCGACCTTGGGAGCCTTTGACTTCACGCCCCTAGTAGTGCTCATCGGGGTGCAACTGGTTGCTGGCCTTCTTGGGTGCTAGCCCATCTCACCCCTAGCCTGAACGCGTGACATACCCCCACGTTGACTCTCAGCCTCACTTCCCATCGGTGGAAGAAGGGGTCCTTGCACGTTGGGAACGCGACAATACCTTTGCTGCAAGTGTTGCTGCTCGCCCCGCAGGCGAGAATGGCGACAACGAATTCATCTTTTATGACGGCCCGCCGTTTGCAAATGGATTGCCACATTACGGTCACTTGCTCACAGGGTTCGTCAAGGATGCCGTACCTCGTTACCAAACAATGCGAGGACGTCATGTAGAGCGTCGATTCGGTTGGGACTGCCACGGATTGCCTGCTGAAGTGGAAGCAGAAAAAGAACTCGGCATTGCTGGTCACCCCGCGATCGCAGCATTTGGTATCGACAAGTTCAACGATGCATGTCGTACAAGTGTGTTGCGTTACACCGATGAATGGCAACGGTATGTCACGCGCCAAGCACGGTGGGTTGATTTTGCGAATGACTACAAAACTCTCGACACTCCCTACATGGAAAGCGTCATGTGGGCGTTTCGCACATTGTGGGATAAGGGTCTCATCTATGAAGGTTTCCGCGTGTTGGCCTACTGCTGGCGTTGTGAGACTCCGCTCAGCAATACAGAAACGCGTATGGATGATGTCTACAAGGATCGTCAAGACCCTGCACTGACCGTTGCATTCCAGTTGGACTCTGGCGAAAAGATTCTCGCGTGGACAACAACTCCTTGGACATTGCCCGCAAACCTTGCGCTTGCAGTTGGTCCAGATGTTGAATACTCAGTACTGAAACATCCGCAGGGTGACACATACATTATTGCCTCGGCCCGACTGGCCAGTTATGAAAAAGAATTAGAAGGTGCCGAACTAGTACGCACTGTGCAAGGGTCTGAACTCGTTGGCCAGAAATACACGCCTCTGTTTCCGTTTTTTGCAGGTGAAGAAAATGCGTTTCAAGTATTGGGTGCTGAATTTGTCACCACTGAAGATGGAACTGGCGTTGTCCACATGGCTCCTGGTTTTGGCGAAGACGACCAGAACGAATGCAATGCCGCCGGTATCGCCACCGTCTGTCCGATGGATGAACATGGTCAGTACACCGCCGAGATAACACCGTGGGTGTCACGCCATGTCTTCGATGCAAACCCAGACGTCATTCGAGCATTGAAGGAGATGGGAGTAGTAATTCGACATGATTCGTACAACCACTCATATCCGCATTGCTGGCGCTGTGCAGAGCCGCTTGTCTATCGCGCTGTATCGTCCTGGTTTGTTCAAGTCACGGCTTTTCGTGACCGCATGGTGGAACTGAACGAGAACATTTCGTGGGTGCCTGAGCACATTAAAGATGGAACGTTCGGTAAGTGGATTGCTAATGCTCGCGATTGGGCAATCAGTCGTAATCGCTTCTGGGGTTCACCAATTCCTGTATGGAAGAGCGACGACCCCACGTATCCACGCATCGATGTGTACGGGTCTATTGAAGATCTCAGCCGTGATTTTGGCGTAGCTGTTACAGATTTACACCGCCCTGGCATTGACAACTTGGTACGTCCGAACCCTGATGACCCCACCGGTCAATCAATGATGCGCCGTGTTCCAGAGGTGCTCGACTGCTGGTTCGAAAGTGGCTCTATGCCGTTTGCTCAAGTTCATTATCCGTTCGAGAATCGTGAATGGTTTGAAAATCATTACCCGGGCGACTTCATCGTGGAGTACATCGGTCAAACACGTGGTTGGTTCTACACGTTGCATGTTCTCGCCACGGCGCTGTTCGATCGTCCAGCGTTTGATTCTTGTATTAGTCACGGAATCGTGCTTGGTGATGACGGCGCGAAAATGTCAAAGAGTCTGCGCAACTATCCAGACCCAATGGCAGTGTTTGATTCACACGGTGCAGATGCGATGCGTTGGTATTTGCTGTCGTCGCCAATCTTGCGCGGCGGAGACTTCTCTGTCACAGATACCGGCATGCGTGACACGGTTCGCCAAGTGCTGTTACCGATGTGGAACTCATGGTACTTCTTGTCGCTTTACGCCAACGCAGAGAATCGAACTGGTGTATTTCGCACTGATAGTTCGCATGTTCTCGATAGGTATGTGCTTGCAAAACTAGGTGATGTCATCGACAGTGTTACTGACTCGATGGATACATACGACCTCTTCGCTGCATGCAGCACGGTGCGTCAATTCCTCGATGTCTTGACTAATTGGTACATCCGCCGTAGCCGCGACAGATTCTGGGCAGGCGATCAGGACGCCATCGATACGTTGCACACCGTTCTTCATCTACTTTCTCAAATTGCTGCACCGCTCTTGCCGCTTCTGACTGATGAGATTTATCGGGGCCTCAACGGCGATGCTTCAGCAAGCGTGCACCTCACTGACTGGCCAACTAGTTCTGCATTACCCAAAGATGCTGCTCTCGTAGCGTCCATGGACTTGGTGCGAGAAGTGTGTTCGTCGGCATTGTCTGTTCGTAAAGCACACAGTCGTCGGGTGCGACTTCCGTTGTCATCGCTCACTGTTGCATGTGCCGACGCAGCGACTCTCGAAGGTTTCCTCGACATCGTTCGAGACGAAGTGAATGTTCGTGAGGTCGTGCTCACGACTGATGTCGATGCGGTGGCGTCTCGTGAACTGCAAGTTGTTCCTGCTGTAGTTGGGCCGCGCCTCGGTGCACACACGCAAGCGGTCATCGTTGCGGTGAAGAAGGGCGACTGGACACAAGACGGCGACACAATTGTTGTGGCTGGCGAACGTCTTGTTCCTGGCGAATACAGCCTGAAGTTGGTCACCAAGCAGGGGACAGCAAGTGCTCCTTTGTCCGGCGGTGGCGGAGTCGTATTGCTCGATATTGAAGTGACTCCTGAACTTGAAGCTGAAGGATTGGCACGAGACATAGTGAGAGCAGTGCAACAAGCACGCCGTGATGCACAACTCGATGTCTCTGATCGCATTGTCCTTACTTTGGGTGTAGATGAGGCAACGAAGGCCCAAGTCGCGACACACGAAGGACTCATTGCTGGTGAGACTTTGGCCGTGTCTGTGGTCTGGGATACCGCCGTAGAACGCACGATCGCGATTGAAGGCACTCTGATTAATGTCTCTGTTGCCGCTCAACGTTGAGAAAACCCTACAAATAGCCGTAGCCTCACGGGGCAACGTGGGCCATCGCCCAAGTTCAAGGAGAGTGTGTACACCATGCCAACAAAGAAAAAGTCAGCCCCTGCGAAGAAGGCCACGAAGAAGGCAGCCCCTGTAAAGAAGAAGGCTGTACCTGCAAAGAAGGTTGTGAAGAAGGCTGCACCTGCGAAGAAAGCTGCTCCGGCCAAGAAGAAGGCTGCACCTGCGAAGAAAGTTGCTCCAGCTAAGAAGGTTGTGAAGAAAGTTGCTCCAGCTAAGAAGGTTGTGAAGAAGGCTGCTCCTGCAAAGAAGTCAGCTCCAGCCAAGAAGATCGTAAAGAAGGCTGCACCAGCGAAAAAGGTTGTGAAGAAGGCTGCACCTGTCAAGAAAGCAGCACCAGTTAAGAAAGCTGCTCCTGTCAAAAAAGTTGTTCCAGCAAAGAAAGCTGCACCCGTCAAAAAGGTTGCACCGGTCAAGGCTGCTGCAGTTGTTGTTCCTGACCCGCACGCATTGCCACCACGTAAGTTTCCAAAGAAGCCAGAACCACCAAAGCGTCCGGTGATTGTGAAGGGTCCTGCGCAAGACGGAGTGACATCAACGAAAGAATTCGATCTGAAGTTCCTCTTCTCTCAACGTGAACTTCTTATTTCTGAACGTGCAAAGTTGTTGGGCCAAGCCAATCGACTTGAGAGCGAAGCAAATGCGATGATCGAAGATCACGAGATGGGCGATGTTCAGTTCGACGAAGACGGCGGAGAAGGCGACACCATGGTGGTGGAGCGCGAACAGGACCTCACTCTTTCCGCAGCAGCTCGTCAAACAATTGAAGAGATCGATCTTGCAATGCAGCGCTTGAAGGTAGGCGAGTACGGGTACTCAGTTGTATCTGGTTTGCCAATTCCAAAAGAACGCTTGAAAGCGCTTCCTTGGGCAACAGAACTTGTCACAGAACGTGCTGGCGGATTGGGTCGCCGCTAGGCGATTGTCAGAGTCGTGATTCAGCCCCAGCGGCTAGCGGCCGTTCTCGGTTGTCTCGTTGCTTTTGATCAACTGACAAAGGCCTGGGCCGTTTCTTCTCTATCAGACGGGCATGTCGTGCACCTGTTCTGGACACTTCAGTTCAATCTCGGATACAACAGTGGCATCGCTTTCTCCCAAGGGAAAAGCATGGGACCTGTTGTTGGTGTGCTGGCATGCATTGCTGTTGTGTTTTTGCTCCGAAGTGCTCGTGCAGCCCATACGAAATTGTCGGCATATGGGCTTCTGTTTATTGCCTCTGGCGCCTCAGGCAATGTTGTTGACCGGATTTTTCGTCATGGTGGCTTTATGCGGGGAAGCGTTGTGGACTTCATTGATTTTCAATGGTTTCCGATATTCAACGTTGCCGACTCGTGTATCACTCTTGGGGCTATAGCGTTACTGCTCGGGTTATTTTTCGAATCTCGAAATCAAGAAGAAGTAGTACAGCATGAGAGTTGAAGAGACCATTCCAGCAGCGCTCAACAATGAACGCATAGATCGAATCGTTTCCTTGATTGCTGATATTTCACGTTCCGACGCGACCAAATTGGTGGCAGACGGCGGTGCCGAAGTTGATGGTGCTGTTGCACTCTCCGGAAAGACGCGCCTGAAAGAAGGTCAAAGCATCGTTGTAGACCTCGACAAGATTCCTGTGGCAGAACCACCTGGTCCAGATGCAACTGTCGTTCTCGATGTTGTGTACGTGGACGAAGACATAATCGTGGTGAACAAGCAGGCTGGCCTCGTAGTGCACCCGGCTTCTGGTCACGGTCTGGGAACTCTTGTCAATGGCATTCTTGCGTTGTATCCAGAGGTTGCAAGCGTGGGTCAACCTGCACGGCCGGGAATTGTGCATCGTCTCGACGCGGGCACGACGGGAATGATGGTTGTGGCTCGTTCGCAACGCGCGTACGACTCCTTGATTGCAGCCTTAACGGAACATGAAGTGGGTCGTGAATACGTTGCATTGACATGGGGTCATTTCGATTCACCCACTGCCATTGTCGATGCCTCTATTGGACGAGATCCTCGCGACCCAATGCGCATGGCAGTTGTGAACAGTGGAAAATGGGCTCGTACTCATCTCGCGGTTGAAGAAGAGTTCAATAAACCCGCTGCACTCAGTCTTGTGAAGTGCAACCTAGAAACTGGTCGCACCCATCAGATTCGTGTGCACTTAGCAGCAGTAGGACACCCTGTTGTTGGTGACTCTATGTATGGTGGTGCAAAGTCTGCGCTTGTTGCACCTCGACCAATGTTGCACGCACGCATGCTCACACTCATTCATCCGGGAACGGGTGAAGAAGTGTCGTTTACTTCTGAGCCGCCTCGCGACATGCAAGAAATTATCGAACGTTGTTCGTTCGAATTCGCTGATTAGCAATTAGTGGTGGTGATGCGGGTCCACTGTGGGCCATGCGCCCGTACCGTGTGCAGCGGCTGCAATTGATTCCAGTGTGTATGCATTTAGATGATCGCGCATGTGATGGCCGGCAACATCCCAAATGGCTAGCAACACGCATTGTCCTTCGTGGTCACACGAGCCATCTTGGTGGGGCTGGCCGAAGTCGCCGAGAGTGATAGGGCCGTCCACTGCAGAAATGATGTCGGAGAGTCGAATATCGGCTGGGGCCTTGGCAAGAACGTATCCGCCGCCGACGCCTCGCTTGGAACGCACTAACCCGGCTCCCTTGAGTGCCAGCAAGATTTGCTCAAGATAGGGCTGCGGCAAGCCAGTGCGTTCTGCAATGTCGCGAACAGAGGTAGGAAGGGCTGACTCGGCATGCATTGTCAAAGACAAAAGGGCCCGACAGGCATAATCACCTCGCGTAGAAACTCGCACAGAGCCATCGTAGGTGGTGGAATGGGTGTGTGAGTGTCCCAACCCCAGTTCTGCCCCAATATGCCTCCGGGTGCCTCTCGGGCATCATTCCTGTTTTGTGTGCCCCAGGAGGGCCGCGACAGGTCCCTGCGTGGATGCCGGGGGTGGTGCAAGGTGCTGAGCGCATCGTTCTTTTGTTGCTCGATGGGTTGGGATGGAATCAATTTCAGTCCCATGCCTCTCTCATGCCCACGTTGTCGCAATTCGGCGGGTCACACATCACCACTGTTGCGCCCTCCACCACCGCAACTGCGCTCACATCATTAGTGACGGGATTGTCACCTGGCGAGCACGGAATTCTCGGATACCGCATGGATATGGGTGACACGGTGATGAACGTATTGCGATGGGGTGATGATCAAGGCGATCTACGACGTCGTTATCCGCCAGAGATCGTGCAGACATGTCCACCATTTCTTGGTTCAAGTGTGCCGGTCATCAGTAAGGCCGAACTAGAAGGAAGCGGATTCACCAACGCGCACTTGTCTGGAGTGAAAGCAATGGGATGGAGAGCAGCTAGCAGTATTCCACTCATTGTGCGTGATGCGTTAGCTGCTGGTGAAAATTTCGTGTACGCGTATTACGACGGTGTCGACAAGATTGCACATGAAAGAGGATTCGGCGATTACTACGACGCTGAACTTGAAACGGCCGACAAATTGGTTGCAGATATTCTGTCAGTTCTTCCCGCGGACACTGTTCTCATCGTGACCGCAGATCATGGTCAAGTGCATGTTGGTGATGGCACCATCTTTCCGTCGCGCGATGTGTTGGATTTGGTTCGTCATCAATCGGGCGAAGGTCGCTTTCGGTGGTTACATTCCATGCGCGGCCGTGAGGCTGCATTGTTGGAAGCCTGTTCTCAATACAAAGATGTTGCATGGGTGGTCACGCGCGATCAAGTTCTCGACGAACAATGGTTTGGGCCTCGAATCAGCGATGAAATCAAACGTCGAATGGGAGATGTAGCCCTCGTGGCGCATGCGCCTGTGAGTTTCGATGAACCTCTTGATGGCGGTGCTTTTGAATTGGTCTGTAGACACGGATCTTTAACTGCAGACGAAATGCTGGTGCCATTACTTGCCACTGTCGCATCTTGATGCAGAGGCTTCTGCCTGTTTGTCGGGCAGAATGGGCAGATGTCTAACCCCGATGAAAATTCCCAACATGTCACTGGGGCAGAAGTAGTCAATTCTCTGCCTGCAACAAGTGAGACAGTTACTGAATCTGTTACCGAACCAGCCAAAGTGATGCGCATCGGATCAATGATTCGTCAACTCCTGGAAGAAGTTCGTGGTACGCAATTAGACGAGGCAAGTCGCGAGAGACTCGCAGAAATCTATGAGCGCTCCATCATTGAAATTTCAAGCGCATTGTCGCCAGACCTCGTGGAAGAACTTCATTCTCTTGCATTGCCATTCAAGGATGGTGAAACCCCTAGCGAGGGAGAGTTGCGTATTGCAAAGGCTCAACTAGTCGGATGGCTGGAAGGTCTCTTTCACGGAATTCAGGCCACATTGTTTGCCCAGCAGATGGCTGCGCGTCAGCAGTTTGAGCAATTGCGTCAGATCCCTTCATCTGGGGATAACTCGAGCACACCCCCTGGCACCTACCTCTAGGACGGGTCGTCACGAAGGCATAGGTGGATGACACGCCCGACTGCTAATTTGGCAAACCACAGCGGTGTCATCTGTTGTGCGGTGCGAGTCCCATGGTTGAGTGGAGAAGGAGTTAGTAGTGAGTTCATCATTTACTCACCTACATGTCCACACCGAGTACTCCATGCTCGACGGTGCAGCGCGCCTCGATGCTCTCGTAAAAAAAGCAGTTGAAGATGGCCAGCCGGCTCTCGGCATTACCGACCACGGCAACATGTATGGCGTTATCGAGTTCTACAAAGAGTGCAAGAAGCAAGGCATCAAGCCAATCATCGGCACCGAGGCCTACATGGCTCACGACCATCGCACCGAGCGCATTCCGCGTCGCGGGCGCATGGATGACAATGGTGGCTCCGATGAAGGCGGACGCAAGCAGTATTACCACCTCACGTTGTTGGCAGAAACAAATGAGGGCTATCGCAATCTCATTCAGTTATCAAGTTTGGCCTTCTTAGAGGGCTACCACTACAAACCGCGCGTCGACTGGGAACTACTCGAGCGCTATTCCTCTGGCCTTATCGCTACCACTGGTTGTCTCGGTGGTCATGTTTTGCAGTCTCTGCTTAATGGTGACGAGAAGGGTGCAATTCAGAAGGCAGGACGACTGCAGGAGATCTTCGGCAAAGACAATCTTTTTGTTGAATTGCAAGATCACGGAATTGCTAATCAACGTCTCACGAATCCAAAACTGGTAGAGATTGCGCGAACTATTGGTGCGCCGTTATTAGCTACCAACGACTCGCACTATGTCAACAAGAGCGATCACGAAGCTCACGATGCGTTGTTATGCGTTCAAACAGGTGCACTCATGCGCGACCAAGATCGTTTTCGATTCGATGGTCACGAGCATTACCTCAAAACTTCTTCCGAGATGCGCGCCATCTGGAGCGAACTGCCTGACTCTTGCGACAACACATTGTGGGTTGCTGAACGCGCCAACGTCGACATTTCATTCGACGAAACGCACCTGCCCGATTTTCCAATTCCGGCTACCTATAAAGACGAAGCTGCGTACTTGTCGTACCTCACATGGGAAGGTGCAAAACAACGGTGGGGTGAAAACCTCAGCTCCGAACAAGTAGAGCGAATCGCCTTTGAACTGAAAGTCATTAGCGATATGGGGTTCAATGCGTATTTCCTCATCGTGTGGGATCTCATTCGTTATGCACGTGGCGAAGGTATTCGCGTCGGGCCCGGCCGTGGTTCTGCGGCTGGGTGTGCTGTTGCGTATTGCTTGCGTATTACAGACCTTGACCCGTTGAAGTACGACTTGCTCTTCGAACGTTTCTTGAATCCCTCGCGTGTCAGCATGCCCGACATCGACATGGACTTTGACTCTCGTTACCGCGATCAAATGATTCGCTATGCAGCAGACAAATACGGTCGAGACCACGTGGCTCAGATCATTACCTTTGCCACTATCAAGGCGCGAAATGCCGTGCGTGACGCCGCACGTGTATTGGGCTTTGAATACGGGGTAGGTGACCGCATTGCAAAACTTATGCCCGCGTTACAACAAGGTCGAGACACTCCGCTCGCTGCGTGTTTTGAATTCGATGCTGAGCACGCCGATGGGTATCGCGAAGCCCAGGGCCTGCGAGACCTCGTCGCTGTCGATGAAACAGCCTCCAAAGTTGTAGAAGTTGCGCGTGGTCTCGAAGGCCTCAAACGGTCAGATGGTATTCACGCAGCGGCTGTTGTAATCACTGGCAAGCCACTCATGGACTACTTGCCGATTCAGCGCAAGGGAAGTGACGCATCGGGAGAAGAAGCTCCCATCGTGACTCAATACGAGATGCACGCAGTTGAATCCCTGGGTCTCTTGAAGATGGACTTCCTCGGTTTGCGCAACCTCGACGTCATCTCTGACGCAGTTGAAATGATTCGTGAACAAACTGATCCGGAATTCGACATTGACAAAATTTCGCTCGAGGATCAAGAAACATTTGATCTCCTCAGCCGCGGTGACACCATTGGCGTGTTCCAGTTGGAGTCTCCACCCATGCAGCAACTACTGCGATTGATGAAGCCCACAGAGTTTGGTGACGTGTGCGCTGTGATTGCTCTATATAGACCAGGGCCAATGAGCACCAAGATGCACACGCGTTACGCGAAGTACAAAAATAATCTGGAAAAGCCCGATTACTTCCACGAAGATGCAAAAGCTGTTTTGCACGACACCTATGGACTCATGGTGTACCAGGAAAGCATGATGCGTGTTGCACAAAAGTTCGCCGGCTACGACCTTGCTCAAGCAGACAACTTGCGAAAAGCCTGCGGTAAGAAAGATCCAAAAGCGATGGCCGCAGAGGAGGGGTCGTTTGTTGAAGGTTGCGAGAAGAATGGGTACGGTCGCGAATTAGGTCAAGAATTGTTCGACATTATTCGTGGCTTCGCTGATTACGCATTCAATAAGAGCCATGCATTCGGATACGGCCTCATCGCATATCAAACTGCATATCTCAAGGCTCATTACCCTGTCGAGTATTCCGCGTGCCTTTTGTCATCTGTAAAAGGCAACTATGACAAAGCCGCCGTACATCTTGCCGATGCACGCGCCATGGGCATCACTGTGTCTAACCCTGATATCAATGCCGGACGTTCAGACTTTGCAGCCATTACGACCAACGGTGAGAAGCGCATCGTGTTTGCGTTGTCGGGTGTGCGCAATGTTGGTGAAGGTCTCGTTGCCCAGATGCTTCAAGAACGCGATGCCAACGGCCCCTACGAGTCGTTCCATGATTTTGCTCGTCGCGCTCCCGAGCAGGCTCTGAATAAGCGTGCAATTGAATCCTTAATTAAAGCCGGAGCATTCGATTCTTTTGGTCACCCACGTCGCGGTCTTCTGATGGTGCACGAATCCATTATTGATGCAGCACTTGTCAAGCGACGCGAAGAGGAAAAAGGCGTGATGTCTTTGTTCGGAGAGATGGAGGCCGCATCCGATAGCGGTTGGTCATCAGAAACTCAGATTCCAGATTTGCATTTCACAAAGCCCGATCAGTTGCGCAACGAAAAAGACATGCTTGGTTTGTACATCTCCGATCATCCATTACGCGGTGTTGAGTTTGCGTTGCGCCGGCTTGTGACCAGCACCATCCGTGACCTCGAAAATTTAGAGCCAGGTCAAGTCACCATCGGTGGAGTGATGACGTCTCTTAGTCGTCGATTCACGAAGAAGGGTGACCAGATGGCCACATTCGTGTTGGAAGACATGGACGGTTCGGTAGAGGTCACCGTGTTTTCAAAAACACTTGCTGAGTACGGGCACTTATTGGTAGACGATCAAATCATTACGGTGGCTGGGCGATTAAACAAACGCGACGATCAGCCCGCAAGTTTCTCGGCACAGCGCATCAGTGTTCCCGAGAATCTCGACGCTCGGATTCCAGAGATAGTCATTTCGTTGCCAACGGGGTTCACTCCAGAGAAGCTCGAGAAATTGAAGGCGATCATCGCTGAGTTCCCTGGTCCTTCCCCGTGCAAAGTCAAACTGACTGGTGGAAAGGTCTTCGACCTCGGCGACACCGGACGACTTGATTTCGAGAAGGCTTTGGCACCTTTACGCCTTACATTTGGCTCCAATGCGGTGAAAATCATCTAATTCATCATTCCGTTTCAGGGAAACGGCACTTGTAATGGCAGAATGTAAGGGTTGTTGTCGGCTCTGATGCCGCCTGAGTCAAGAGGGAGCTAGCCAGTCAATGTCGTTGGAAGTTGCCACACAGGACTGCAGTGCGCTCACTGAGGCCCAATTAGAAGAAATGCTCACCATTGAAGGTGCGTTCTCTGCCGCCCAATTCGCCAAAGCTCAACAAGATTGGGTGCTGTGCACATTGGCTCGTCTCGACGGGAAACTGCACGGCGTTACATTCTCCACACTTGAGCGCATTGGTGGAACTCCATGCGTACTACTTGGGCTCATGACCATCAAGCGAAACGCAAAGCGTGATGCTGTGTTGAAGGGTCTCATGACCGAGGCCTATCACCGTGCACTGATGGCTTTCCCAGATGAAGACGTTGTGGTTGGAAGTCGGTTCGCTACAGCCGATGGTGTCGAAGCATTTAAGTCACTTACTGAAATGATTCCTCGTTTTGATCACCGTGCTGTTGGTGAAGAGCGTGCATGGGGTCGTCGCCTTGCTCGCCGTTTTGGTGTCGATGCCAATTACGACGAGAAAACTTTTATTGTGTCCACGGCCGGTCAAAGTGGCTTCCTCGACCACGAGTCATCAAAGCCAGAGAAAATCTCTTCTGAGATCTCCGACTTGTTCAAGGGTGTCAACGCCAAAAAAGGCGGAGTTCTCATCATTCATGGTTGGACCATGGCAGAGAGTCTCGTCAAGTTGGGCGCTCGTTCGTAATCACTGTGGAGTTCGCAGACGTCGTGAAGTCTCGACGGATGTCGAGAGCATTTTCACAAGAAGCCATTGCGCCTTCACTATTTGAAGAATGCGTTGATCTCGCTACTCGAGCGCCAAGCGCTGGAAAAACACAGGGCTGGTCACTTCTTGTTCTCGCAGAAAATGAAACGTCTCAGTACTGGGACATTGCGTTACCTGCCGAGAAAAGAGAAGGCTTTGCTTTTCCCTCTTTACTCAACGCACCACTGATTGCGCTTGTACTTGCAGATCCACATGCGTATCTCTCGCGATACTCAGAACCAGACAAAGCATCCACCGGACTTGGAGAGTCGGTCGAACAGTGGCCAGCGCCGTACTGGACAATTGATGCCTCCTTCGCCACGATGACACTGCTGCTGGCGCTTGAAGATAGAGGCGTGTCGTCATTGTTCTTTGCCCATGCACGGGAAGAAAGTTTGCGTCAGTCTTTTGGTATCCCGGCTCATGTACAGGTATTGGGAACAATTGCTTGTGGTTATGCATTGTCAGACAATGAGCGCAAGGGAAGAAGTTCCTCTCGCGCTCGCCACACCGCTTCTTCTGTTATCCACCGCTCGCGTTGGTGATGATTCGCTGTTGAAGTTCTTCCGGTGTATGAGCCGGTAGTAAACACACGTGGTCCCGGCACACGTACGCCATGCCTTCGGTGCGGCCCTCCCACAGTGGTGACTCGGTCGGTTCACCCCAAGCAGTCACGGCAAATGGCAGCCACTGCGAGCGCAGAACATTCATCATGGTCGGTTGAGTGCCTGGAATCACGATCTCGGTGACGCCGTGTTCGAGAAGCCTGTTTGCGTATGCGGCATTGCAAAAAGCCGTCGGTGCCGACGGAGAGACTTTTGCGAGGAGTTTGAGAATCTGAACTGCTTTATCGTTCAGGTCATTGTCTGCGGTAAGTGCTGATAATCGGAGAAATGCGATTGCGGCTACCGAGTTAGCAGATGGTGTGGCATTATCCATCAGATCTTTCTGTCGCACAACTAGTTGTTCGGCATGATCAGAAACGGTGAACAATCCACCGTGTTCTGCGTCCCAATAATCAGCTACGAGACTGTGGGCTATGCGTTGAGCGAGTGTGAGCCATTGATGGTCGGCGGTTAGTTCGTACACGCGGGTGAATGCGTCAACTAGGTGTACAAGGTCGTGCGCCAAGGCTGCGTGCTGTGCTTGTGGTTGAGCATGGGATTGCCAACTTCGATGCCATTCACCAGTTGCAGTGTGTAGATGGTCACGCAGAAACTCAGCGTTGCGAACCACGGCTGCTTTGATGTCGTCTCGATCGAACGCAGTAGCGGCCTCGCACAGTGATGAGAGCATCATTGCGTTCCATTCACACAGAACCTTGTCATCAAGACCGGGACGATGCCGAAGTGCTCTGTGCTCAAAAAGCAATGCGCGAGACGCCTCAATGGACGATGGTCGTAACAGTTCTCCGCGTTGAGGAATTCGATGAGGAATGTTGCGACCTTCGAAGTTGCCCTCGTCGGACATGTTCCACCACGAAAGTGCCTCGTCTGCTGCGTCGCCAAGGATGTGTCGGATTTCTGCTGTGGTCCACGTGTAGAACGCGCCTTCTTCCGAATGTCCATGTTCATCCAAGGAATCTGCATCTTCAGCGCTGTAGAAACCACCGAGTTCATCGGTCATCTCATTGAGTAAGTACGTGATTATTTCTTCAGCAACTTGGCGGTAGCGAGGTTCGTGGGTAATGAGCCATGCGTGGGTGTAGACACGCAAAAGGAGAGCCTGGTCGTACAGCATTTTTTCAAAATGGGGGACAAGCCATTGACGGTCGACGCTGTAACGCGCAAAGCCCCCACCAATCTGGTCGTACATTCCACCTGATGCCATTGCGTCAAGAGAAACACGAGCCATGTCGAGCAGTGCGTCGTTTCCATCTCGTTGGTACTGGCGCAACATCAGGTCAAGAGCAAACGTAGAAGGAAACTTTGGAGCGTTACCAAAGCCTCCCCAGTCAGGGTCGAAGTCGTTCTTCAGTTTTGTGAGTGTGTCGGCAAGCAATTCTGCGGAGTTGATCTCGGAGGCAGGAGTGATGTTTCGCGTGCGTCCGATCGCTTCGATAAGTGCGTCAACATTCTGATTGAGTTCTTCTCTGCGGTTCTTCCATGCATCGTCCACTGCATTCATCAACTGAACAAATGAATCTCGCGGGTAATACGTTCCTCCGTAGAAGGGTTCCCCGGTGGGTGTGCAAAACACGGTCATGGGCCATCCGCCGCGCCCGGTGAGAGCCTGCACTGCGTCCATGTATACAGAGTCAACGTCTGGTCGCTCTTCACGGTCAACTTTTACGTTGACGAAAAGATCGTTCATTACTGCTGCGGTGGGTTCGTGCTCAAAACTTTCGTGAGCCATGACATGGCACCAATGGCAGGCGGAATACCCAACGGAGAGAAGGATTGGTTTTCCGGTTCGTTGCGCTTCTACAAAAGCGTCTTCGCCCCATTGAAACCAATGAACAGGGTTGTCTTTGTGTTGACGTAGGTACGGAGATGACGCAGTGGAAAGACGATTAGTCACGTGCGTTATGCGCCCATTGCGTGGTAGCCACCATCGACATGAATTACTTCACCAGTTGTGGCGGGGAACCAGTCGGAAAGCATGGCTACAACGGTGCGTGCAACGGGAGTGAAGTCTGTGACATCCCATCCAAGTGGGGCACGGTCGTCCCACACGTCTTCAAACTTTTTGAATCCGGGAATTGATTTAGCAGCCATTGTCTTGATCGGGCCTGCGGCAACGAGGTTGCTTCGAATGCCGCGCGGTCCCAATTCTTTAGCGAGATACCGACTAGTGGATTCAAGTGCGGCCTTGGCCACGCCCATCCAGTTGTATGCGGGCCATGCAACGGTGTTGTCAAAATCAAGTCCCACAATTGTGGAGCCACGTTCCATCAAGGGAAGGAATGCGTCAATCAATGTTTTCATTGAGTATGCAGAAATCTGCATTGCTACGGCCACATCGCTCCACTGGGCGGCAAGGAAATCATCGCCAAGACATGCTTCGGGGGCAAAACCTATGGAATGTAGGACACCGTCAACTCGTCCGAGTGAGGCACGCACTTGTTCACGAACTGTCTCGACGTGTTCGGCGACTGTGACATCGAACTCATAGACATCAACAGGGGTGTCGAGTCGGCGAGCGGTTCGTTGTGTCAGCGACAACGCACGGCCTGCACCGGTGAGCACTATCTGGGCGCCTTCTCTCTGTGCAAGTTGGGCAACCCCAAAAGCGAGAGACGCGTCGGTGAGAACGCCGGTAATCACAATTTTCTTGCCGTCAAGTAAACCCATTCATATGACCGTAGTTCGGTGGGGGTCCGTGTGTAAGGCTCTACGGAATGCGTATTGGAATACTTGGTGGTACAGGCCCTGCGGGAAGTGCTCTTGGAGCTCGTTTGGCTTCAGTTGGCTTTGATGTTGTTTTGGGCTCACGGTCAAAGGAGCGGGCAATGGAAGTTGCCGCAGCAGTGAAAGCCAAATGGCCAGCGTTGACGCTTGGCATCACTGGCGGGGACAACGACGATGCCTCAGCATGCGATGTCATTGTGCTTGCTACTCCTTGGGACTCGGCAGCGACAACAGCAGTTGACCATCTTGCTTTGCTACGTGGAAAAGTTGTCATCAGTATGGCAAACGCTCTCGTTCGAGTGGGTCACGAGTTTCAACCGCTTCTCCCTCCGCGAGGCAGTGTTGCGGCCCATGTTCAGGCAGCAGTGCCAGAGTGTCGAGTCGTTGCAGCCTTTCACCATCTTCCTGCGACAGAACTTGGTCACCTTGGCGACCCCATTGATTCAGATGTTCTGATTTGTTCTGATTACGCCGAAGCAAAGAAAATTGCAATGGACATCACGGCTCATATTCCAGGTTGTCGTCCTCTTGATGCGGGTGAACTTTCTAATGCCACCGCTATCGAGGCCTTCACTGCAGTGTTGTTGCAACTCAATGTGCGCTACAAGACACGAGTAGCTCCAAAACTGAATGGCATCAAGAAGGATCCGCGAGCAGGGGCGTAGTCGAAATGACAATGCACTTATACGACACAGCAAAACGTGAGGTAGTTCCGTTTACGCCAGGTCCTATGGTGTTGATGTACACCTGTGGCATCACGCCGTACGATGCAACTCACCTCGGTCATGCATCCACGTTTTTGGTGTACGACATCTTGCAACGTCGCCTCATTGACAAGGGCCACGAAGTGCGTTGCGTTCGAAACGTCACCGATGTGGACGACCCATTGTTTGCAAAAGCTCGGGAACTCGGCGTTCATTATCTGGATCTAGCTGCGGGCGAGGAAGCACGTTTCAACCGAGACATGGTCGCTCTCGATGTATTGCCTGTGTACAGCACGCCGCGTGCTTCATCGGCAATCTCTGACATTCGCGGTTTCATCGGAATGGTCCTCGATCGTGGCTTTGCATACACGGCCGGTGGTTCGGTGTATTTCGATGTTTCAAAATTTCCCACCTTCGGTGAAGTGTCGCATTACTCGCACGAACAAATGATTGAGTTCGCTCGTCAACGTGGCGGCAATGTCGACGATCCTCATAAACGCAATCCGTTGGACTTTGTGTTGTGGCATCCTTCGGCAGAAGACGAACCATCATGGGATGCAACGTGGGGACCAGGGCGTCCCGGATGGCACATCGAGTGTTCCGCGCTTGCTCTAAGAGAATTGGGAACAACGATCGATTTGCATGGTGGTGGAAGCGACTTGATCTTTCCTCATCATGAATGCGAAAGGGCTCAGTCAGAGGCCGCGACAGGAGAGCAGTTCGTTCGACACTGGATGCATGTTGCGATGGTCTTTAAAGACGGCGAAAAGATGTCGAAGAGTCTCGGCAACCTTGTTTTTGTGGATCAACTACGAACTCAATGGGATCCGCGTTCCATCCGTCTGGCAGTCATTGAGCATCACTATCGCACTGAGTGGGAGTGGGATGAAGAGTTGATGCCTCGCAATCATGAACGATTGAATCGCTGGAAGGCATCAATCGGTGGAGCCGCATCCGAAGTGCTAGCTACTGTGCGCACGTGTCTCGACAATGACCTGGACACCCCAAGTGCACTGCAGGCAATAGACAAAGCAGCAGCCTCTGGCGCTGATGTTTCTGTGGCTGCAGCTCTTCTGGGTGTTGATCTCGCGGCGTCTATCGGCCCCAGGTGACTCCCTCGGGGTGACCCGTTTACTGCATGAGAAATCACGACTAGTGTGATTGCGAAATGACACAGCAGGACTCTTCCCAGCCCCGCAATGTTGCTGTGACAACGCCGTCTGGCAACAAGGCCCAAGAGCGTTTGCGAAAAATACTGACTCCTGTGAGTCACAAGTTGTGGAACATCACACTTGAAGGCTTTGAGAATTTGCCTACCAGTGGTCCAGCAATCCTCTGCCCAAATCACATCAGTTTTTTTGATTCTGTGTTCACCATGATGTTTGCTGGCCGTCAAATAAGTTTCGTAGGTAAGGCTGAGTACATGGATTCGTGGAAAACGAAATACATTTTTCCCGCCCTCGGAATGATTCCCATTGATCGTGCTGGAGGTTCGAAGAGCGAAGGTGCCCTGCTTGCTGCTGAAGCAGTTTTGCAACGCGGTGAATTGTTCGGTATTTATCCGGAGGGGACACGCAGTAGAGACGGAATGTTGTACAAAGGCCACACAGGTGCGGCACGACTTGCGTTGAAAGTGGGTTGCCCCATTTTTCCTGTCGGCATTATTGGTACTCGAGACATTCAGCCACCCGATACGTTCATGCCAAAGTTTGGACGAGAATGCACCATCAAGGTGGGAAGACCAATCGACGTCACGCGATACATGGACCGCAAAGATGACCATATGGTGCTGCGCGAGATAACAGATGAACTCATGTATGAGATTCGCGAACTCACCGGCCAGGAATATCGAAATACGTACGCGACAAAGAAGGCTGAGAGCATTCCTTCAGAGACTGCAGTGGTTGAATCATCTAAATAGCACCTCTACCGAGCCTGCAAACTCCGTAGAATAGGGGTCTCATGTCAGAGATTTCAGTCCTTCTTCCCGATGGGTCATCGCGCTCCGTGGCCAGTGGAGCCACAGTTGCTGACCTTGCAGCGTCCATTGGTTCACGCCTTGCCAAGGCAGCTATTGCTGGCACCATCAATGGCACCGAGGTTGACCTCTCTGTTGGTCTGTCAGATGGAGACGCGGTGTCAGTGATTACCGCAGATTCCGATGCTGGTCGTCATGTGCTCCGTCACTCCACAGCCCATGTGTTGGCCCAAGCAGTACTCCAGATGTTCCCCGGTGCACACTTCACAATTGGCCCAGCCATTGAAGATGGTTTCTATTACGACTTCGCATTACCAAATAATCAAACATTCTCGGATGACGACTTGGCTGCTATCGAGATTCGTATGCGCGAGATTATGAAATCTAACCAACCATTCACACGGTCGGAAGTTTCGGCAGAAGAAGCTTTGGCAATTTTCTCTAAGCAGCCGTACAAGTGTGAAATCATCGAGCGCGTCACATCGGGCGCTGCCGACGGTAGCGATGCGGCAGAAGTCGGCGATGGCGGCTCAGTCAGTCTGTATCGCAACTCTGACGAGTTTGTCGATCTATGTCGTGGTCCGCATGTTCCTACCACTAACCGACTTGGTCACTTCAGCCTCATGAAGGTTGCTGGGGCGTACTGGCGAGGAAATGAAAAAGGTCCGATGTTGCAGCGCATCTACGGAACTGCGTGGGAATCTGACACTGCTCTCAAAGAACATCTTCACCGTCTTGAAGAAGCAACAAAACGAGATCACCGACGTTTAGCCAATGAGTTAGACCTTCTGTCGTTCCCATCAGAACTGGGTGGCGGTCTTGCTGTGTGGCATCCAAAAGGTGCGATTATTCGCAAACTGATGGAGGACTACAGCCGTCAGCGTCATCAAGATGGCGATTATCAGTTTGTATATACACCGCATCTCGCAAACGCCAATCTGTTTGCAAAGTCCGGTCACTTAGATTTCTATGCCGACGGCATGTATCCACCAATGGAGATGGATAACGGCACGTACTACATGAAGCCGATGAACTGTCCGATGCACTGTCTCATTTTTGACAGTCGCCAACGCAGTTACCGAGAGTTGCCGCTTCGTCTATTCGAATTAGGCAATGTGTATCGCTATGAGCGCGCAGGAACACTTCATGGACTTTTGCGTATCCGAGGATTCACACAAGACGACAGCCATATTTACTGCACAGAAGAGCAGATGGCCGATGAGATCTCCTCATTGCTTGACTTCATCATGTCGGTATTGCGTCGTTTTGGATTCAATGATTTCGAATTCAATTTGTCAACGCGCGACCCCGAAAAATCAGTGGGTTCAGACGAAATCTGGGGCAAGGCTACAGAAGCACTTCGTGAGGCGCTCGATCGCCACGGTGTTGAGTACAAAATCAAAGAAGGCGACGCTGCGTTCTACGGACCAAAGATTGATATCGATGTTCGCGATGCCATCGGGCGCAAGTGGCAGTTAAGCACAATCCAATGTGACTTCAACTTGCCCGAACGCTTTGAACTTGAATATGTCGGCAGTGATGGCGCTCGTCACCGACCAATCATGTTGCATCGCGCGTTATTCGGTTCTATCGAACGCTTCTTTGGGGTGTTGATTGAGCACTATGCCGGTGCCTTCCCAACTTGGCTTTCTCCTGAACAAGTGCGCGTACTTCCAGTCGCGTTGGCTCATGATGAATATGCGCAGGCAGTGGTGAAGCAGTTTAAGAAGGCTGGTTTCCGCGTAGAGATTGACCATGCCGATGAACAACTAGGCAAGAGAATTCGTAATGCGAAAACCAGCAAAGTGCCATACGTGTTAGTGGTTGGCGACGATGACGTTGCGAATCAATCAGTGGGTGTCAACCCACGTGGTGGAGAAGTGGAGCGTGATGTTTCCGTGTCGGACTTCATTGCTCGCCTTGGAGCAGAAGTTGCAGAAGGACAATTGGGCGACCTAGATGTCTCTTGAACAACTGTGGAACGGGTGGAGGGCTGAATACATCGGTACCGCTAATTCGAATTCGACAAATTCTGCTCAGTCGGTTTTTACATCTATTTTGAACTCGGGGTTGTCTGACGAAGACGCTTTCATTGTTCATCGTTCGAGTCTTTCTTTTGCAATCTTGAATGCGTATCCATATGCCTCTGGGCATGTACTGGTTTTGCCGTACCGTGAAGTGCCAAATCTTGAAGACCTCTCGACCGAAGAGTCAATCGACTTGTGGTCCACCGTCACTAGCGCCACGGTTGCTCTTAAAGCCGCGTATAACCCAGACGCCTTGAATGTTGGCATTAACTTGGGACAAGCCGCCGGTGGCAGTATTGCTCAACACCTACATGTTCATGTTGTTCCCCGGTGGAATGGAGATTCAAACTTCATGACATCTGTGGCCAATACGAGAACTATTCCTGAACCCCTCCCAATGACCGCATCAAAAATTCGTGATGCATGGCCGAAAGAAAAATCATGACAGAAGAAATCCGCGATCAACTACCCGATGATCTGAATGCTGTAGATCACATTGGTGCATACGATTTCCCGGATAACAGCCGCCGTCGTATCCCCGGTGTGATTTATTCTGCGCTTGCTTTGCTGTGCGTGGTTGTGTGGTTTGTGGCAGACAACCAAGATTCTGCACTCATCAACAAAGGCATTTTGTTTGCCGCAGTCCTTCTTGCAGTCATGTCCATCATCAGCATTACCAGCGGCTGGCGCATGACCATCAATGAATCAGAAGCTCTGGTGGAAGCAACGAAGTCGGTGGGTTTTGCGGTAGGTCACGCATCTGCGCAGCAAGTCTGGCGGGGTATTCGTAGTCGCCCCACTTGGCGCATATTTTGCTACAGCGTTGAAGAACCGCCATTGCGCCGTGGGCTTGTGCTTGTGGATGCTGTCAACGGACGGGTGATTGAATGCCTGATTGAAGACAACCCAGAAGTGCAAGAGCCCACTTCTACCGACGTTCGGGACTAGCGTTCTCATAATGTTTGACGGTCGCTTTCGTGCACCAATCGAGAAGGCTGTTCGCCCAGTAGGTCAGTTACTTCGCCGAACCGGAATGTCGCCGGACCATCTCACGATTCTTGGCATTCTGTTCGCGATTGCTGCAGCATTCTCTATTGCCCAGGGCGCCTTGCGCGGTGGTCTTATCTTGGTCATTCTCGCTGCCTTGCCAGACATGTTGGATGGAGCGTTGGCAAAGGCGGCTGGTTCAGCAAGCCAGCGTGGTGCCTTCTTCGATTCTGTTGTCGATCGCGTTACTGATTCGCTGTTGTTTGGCGGAGTCGCGTGGTTTTTTGCTTCAGAGAAGAGCCCGCATCTCGCACTTCTCCCGATGGCAATTATGGGTGTCTCTTCGCTGATCTCGTATGAACGCGCAAAGGCCGAATCGCTCGGGTTATACGCAAAGGGCGGTCTCATGGAGCGCGCCGAGCGGATCATCGTTTTGTGCGTTGGGTTGTTGTTCGATTCATTATTGACACCCATCTTGTGGGTGATGCTGGCTCTCACTGTGGCGACTGCCATTCAGAGATTCGTGCAAGTGTGGCGCCAGGCCGAAGTGTCAAATACCACGAAAGAAAAGCGCGAAGTGCGCCAGGTGCGTCGCGTGAGTCGACAAAGCATTCGCGCCTCGCGTCGTCAATTGTCTGTCGTTTCGCGTCAGCGCCGCCGTCAACGCAATGGCTAGCCCTTTCGACGAATTCAATGATGCTCTCACGGTCGGTGGATACCGACTCGGGTCGCTTATCGCACGACTCACTCCCGGCCCTGTTGCACAAGGGGCAGTGTCGCTTTTGGCTCCGGGCATCGCATTGTCACTGCGCCAACGTCGTCTCATTATCGAACGACACCTAAAGAGGGTTGACCCATCTTTGTCAGGGCTCGCTATGAGACGAGCTTCCCAACAAGCGTTTGACAGTTACATGCGTTACTACACCGAGAGTTTTCGCTTGCCAACGCTTTCGCGCAAACACGTGTTGCGCACTTTTTCCTACGACGGGTATCAGCACATTCTGACGGGCCTTGAAAAAGGTAAGGGCGTCATCGTTGCTTTGCCTCATCTCGGCGGTTGGGAATGGGCCGGTCGATGGATGTCCGAGATGGGGCATCGCATGACTGTGATTGTTGAACCACTTGAACCACCTGAGTTATTTGACTGGTTTGTGAAATTACGTAGTGACCTAGGCATGAACGTTGTGCCATTGGGACCTACAGCGGGATCAGCCGTGCTCGCGGCGTTAGCGCGTAATGAAATTGTGTGCTTGCTGTCAGACAGAGATATTCAAGGCAACGGAGTAGAAGTGGAATTCTTCGGCGAGCGAACAACATTGCCAGCAGGTCCTGCAATGTTGGGCATTCGATCTGGTGCTGTTGTTGTTCCGACGGCGGTCTATTTCACAAAGTCTGTCGATGGACACCATTGTGTAGTGCGGCCGCCATTATCGCTTGAACGCACAGGGGGTCTGCGTGAATCTGTAGCAGCAGGCACGCAAGCATTGGCTCATGAACTCGAAGGATTGATCCGCAGGGCACCCGAACAATGGCATCTATTTCAGCCGAACTGGCCAAGCGATCCGGGTTACGCAGAAATGCGTAAGGCGTCTAACGCAGAATGAACGATTGAACTGAACTAAGAGATTCCTCTACTACGGAGTACCACAGCCAAGTTCCTTCACGTCGCGCTTGTACAAGTCCGGCATCGCGCAACACCTTTAAGTGGTGGCTAATGGTGGGTTGACTGCGCTTTAGTGGTTCTGTGAGGTCGCATGAGCACACTCCAGTGGTGCCAGCACGGCGCACAAGGTCAAAGAGTCGCAAACGGACAGGGTCGGAGAGTGCGGCGAAAACTGGTGAAAGTGCCGCGGACTGCTGATTAGTCAACGGTCGACTCGAAAGCGGGAGCGGGCGGGGGGCTGGCATGTGTTCATAATACATTGATGATCGTCAATGTGCTGTATATTGACGGTTGTCAAAGTATGCATAAGCGTACGCAAGGAGAATTCCATGTCTCGTGTTCAATTAGCACTTAACGTTTCCAACATCGACGAAGCCATTGCGTACTACTCAAAAATGTTCGGAGTGGGTCCGGCCAAGGTGCGCGAGGGCTACGCCAACTTTGCGATTGCAGATCCGCCACTCAAATTGGTACTCATTGAAGGTCACGGAGAGGCGGGCACCTTGAATCATGTTGGTGTGGAACTGGAAGACACCCAAGCCGTCGCAGACAAAATCACACACGCGCAAAATGTTGGCCTTCCGATTGAGGTGCAGGAAAGCACCACATGCTGTTTCGCCGTGCAAGACAAAGTGTGGGTGAAAGGCGGCGAACTTGCATGGGAGTGGTACACAGTTCTTGCAGATGCCCCAAGCGACACATCGCTTACTCCAATGCCCATCATGCTTGGCGTACCGAACACTGGTAGTTGCTGCGGGCCAGAGGGTTGCGACTAGTTATGAACCGTCGTGTTCTTGCCGAGTTTCTCGGTACCGCATTGCTGGTGATGGCAGTTGTTGGGTCTGGCATCATGGCTCAAAACATGACAAAAGACATTGGTCTTCAGTTGCTGGCAAATGCCGTAGCAACTGGGGGAGCGCTCTTTGGATTAATCACCATCTTTGGTCCGATCTCGGGCGCCTCTTTTAACCCCGTTGTTTCGATTGTTGATTTTTTCATTGAGAAGTCATCATCGCCGTTGCAGCTTGCGCTCGACATTGTGTCTCAAGTTCTTGGAGCAATAACTGGTTGCATCATTGCAAACATTATGTTCGCTCATCCGTACATCGAAATATCTCAAAAGATTCGAACCGGTGGGCCAACATGGTTCTCTGAAGTTGTGGCAACGGTTGGACTGTTGCTTGTGATCTGGGGTGGCATTCGTGCAAAGGCAAATGTGGCAGCACTTGTTGCTGCTTGGATCACAGGGGCATATTGGTTTACCTCATCTACCAGTGTTGCTAACCCAGCTGTTGGCATCGGCCGCATGTTCTCCGATTCATTTGCTGGCATCGCTCCAGAGTCAATGCCGATGTTTGCTCTGATGCAAATACTTGGTGGCGTGGTTGCGGTAATCATTATTCGCACGTTGTGGCCGACAAAGGTTTCCGTATGAGTGGCATTCTTTTTCTCTGCATTCACAACGCGGGCCGTTCACAGATGGCGGCAGGATTCGCTCGTGAGTTGTCTGGTGGGGCAGTAACAATTTTGTCGGGTGGTTCTGAACCGGCGGACTCTGTCAATCCTGTTGCAGTTGAAGTGATGAACGAAGTCGGTATCGACATTTCATCGTTCGTCCCACAGAAGTACAACGATGATTTACTCCACGCAGTTGATGTCGTTGTCACCATGGGTTGTGGCGACACATGCCCATACATCCCTGGCAAGAAATATATTGATTGGCCACTCGACGACCCAAAGGGTCAGCCTCTCGATGTCGTACGACGCATCCGAGACGAAATCAAACAGAATGTGTCTGATTTGTTGTCTCAGTTATAGACGTCAAACAGTTCGTTAATTGCTTTCACCTGGCCACCAGATGTTGAAGACATCACGGCAATAGGCATGACGCCAACATTGGCCCATTCCTCAAATCGCTCTCTTACTAATGACGCTGGGCCACTAATTGTGTTGTCATCGAGCCATTTGTTTGTCATGAGCGATGGGAGTTTGTCTTTATCGCCAGCAGCCAAAGCTGATTCGATTGCAGTCATCTCTTCCTCGTAACCAGCTGCTCGCCAGTAATTTCGATAGTTGGGGAGAGACACGTAACCGGTCAATGTGCGGCGGTTGATTGCGCGTGCGGCCTCAATGTCTTCGTCAATCACCGTTGGGATCATGTTTGAAAGAAAGAAGTCATCGCGTCGTGCGCTAGGAACCTCGTCAAGTTGCTTGCTCATGTGACTGAGTGATGCGTTTGCCCAGATGGCACCTTCAGCAACATCTGTTGCCAACTGCAGCATCTTGTTACGCAATGTCGCAAGATAAATGGGAGGCAGAGTTCCACCAAAGCGTTCATTTGCTCGCATTGTCTCTACGTACTCTGCGATGTCAGATAGCGGCTTTCCGGTTGAAACTCCAAGACGTTGCGTCACTGGGCCGTGACTTACGCCGATCCCAAAACGAAAACGCCCCTGTGACATTTCATGAATATGAGATGCAGTGTTCGATGCCTCTACTGGGTGGCTGTAATAGATGGGTTGGATAGAAGTCCAATACTGGATGCTGCGTGTTGCATGAGCGAGAGAGACACAAAGGCCCATGGTGCCTCCAAGGCTGGGGCATGCAAGCCCATAAAGGCCTCGATTTTCGGCTTCCACTGCCAAGTCAAGAATTGCCTGGCGTTTTGTGGGCGATGCCACGATGGAAAGGGCGGGACGGAAAGAAGAATCAACCTTAAGCATTCCGATACCGTAGTACTCATGTTGCGTATTGGAATGGTGAGCCCTTACAGCCTCACAATTCCTGGGGGAGTCCAGCAGCAAGTATTGGGTCTTGCCCGCAGTCTGCGAGCCATGGGGCATGAGGTGCGAGTACTGGGGCCGTGCGATGGGCCACCACCAGACCCATTTGTGACGCCGCTTGGAAACAGTTTGCCCACCGTGGCCAATGGTTCTATTGCGCCGTTAGCGCCAGATGCTTCGGCGGCACTGCGGACAATTCGTGCGTTGAACGACGAGGCATTCGATGTGCTGCATGTGCATGAGCCACTTGTGCCTGGCCCGTCTTTGACTGCACTACTAGTAAAGATGGCTCCCGTCGTTGCCACATTCCATTCGGCAGGAGAATCTGCCGCCTATCGAACTTTTTCCCGTCAGTTGAAATGGATCGCATCTCGAATTGATATCCGAGTTGCAGTATCAAAGGATGCAGTAGAGCTCGCCCATCGATACATCGGCGGCGAGTACGAAGTTCTATTCAACGGAATTGAATTATCGCGATTCGTTGGCTCCGCCCCGGTGGAAAAAGAAAACGCGATTTTCTTTATTGGTCGTCACGAGCCACGCAAAGGTCTCAGTGTCTTGTTGGAAGCAATGACACTGCTTCCCGGTGACGTTCGTTTGTGGGTTGCATCCGACGGCCCAGAAACTGAAGAACTCAAACGTCGATTTGCATCAGATACTCGCATCGAATGGCTTGGCCGAATTGATGATGCAGAGAAGTACGAGCGCCTGCGTCGCGCATCTCTCTTTTGTGCGCCTTCATTGCGCGGAGAATCGTTTGGCGTGGTGTTGTTAGAAGCGATGGCGGCTGGAACTCCGGTAGTAGCGAGCGACATCGATGGGTATCGAAACGTTGCCACGGATTCAGAGACAGCTGTTCTTGTAGAACCTGGCAATGTGCAAGCCTTGGCGTCATCGATTGCGCGCGTCATTGCAGACTCTCGGTTATCTGAATCTTTAATTTCTGCTGGGCTCGCTCATGCACAGTCGTTTTCTATGGACGCATTAGCGGTGAAATACGTTGCAATGTATGAGCGCGCTCTACATATGGAAGCAACAAACATCACCACCATTACCGTGCCCCGTATGCTGAAAAGGTTCGAAGGCAGATTTCTGCGTCAATCTCGACTGAATGGAAAAAAGTAACTGCGCTGTGAAGTCGCAACGAAAGGTCTTATGAATCAACAACAATGGATTCCTCTCGAGAGGTCAACTGCCGCGAACGTGCGACATATTGCAACCATTTCTGCGGCATTACATCTGGCCGTAGTCGTTCTCTTCACCCTTGTTGGCCTTGTGGTTGGGCAACTGTTTATTGGTATTGCAGTTGGTGTGGCAGTCGGCGCCTTTTTGGTGCGATCCATTCGACGGGGAGCTGAACAGAAGATTCTTGAAATTCTCGGTGGAGTAGCGGCCTCAGAAACAGATCATGCACGGCTGTTCAATGTGGTGGACGGACTGTGTGTAGTAGGCGGGGACCAGCGTCCAGCCTTGCGCGTTGTAGACGCCGGTTTTCCCGTTGCTTTGATTACAGCAATGCCAGGGTCGGCGGGGACAATCGTCGTGTCATCCGGATTTGTTTCTCTGATGGGCAGAATTGAGACCGAGTCAGTAGTGGCGCATCTCATGGCTCGCTTGCGTTCTGGCGACATCGCGCTCACTACGTATCTCATGTCTTTGTCCCAATTGCTCGGTCGTATTGGTCTCGGGTCACTTGCGCGTCTTGTCGTGACTAAGACCACCGATGAACGCTCGGTCCTCGTCGCCGATATATCTGCTTGTCAAGCAACGCGGTATCCACCAGGTTTGATTTCAGCATTAGAGATTGTGGTTGATCATTCCCAAGAGACTTTGCACAGACTGGGCGCGCGTCCGTTGTGGTTTGCAACTCCGCATGGTTCACGCAATGACACCACCAATGAGGCTGGGCTCTCTAGTCTTGGCTTCGAGCGCCCATCCCTTGATGAGCGAATCGCCCTTTTAAAGGAAATCTAAATTGAAATCTTCACGTCGCTTCTTTACACGTCTTGCAGCCGGAGCAATTCTGCTGTCTGTCATTGCCTCATGCGGCGGTGGTGGTGGCAGTTCAACAGGTGACACCAATCCAGACGGAACTCCCGTAGACACAACCTCGTCTGTAGGTCCAGTGTTTCCTCTGTTAGGTACTCCAGCAACTGATGCAGCTGCCGCGTCTCGAGTGGCACTCGTTGCCAAGATCGACAATCACCCAAATGCACGACCTCAAACTGGCCTCAATAAGGCAGACATCGTGTTTGAGGAAAATGTTGAATCGCTCACACGTTTTGCTGCAGTGTTCCAGAGTCAAGGGAGTGATCCTGTCGGACCGCTTCGTAGTGGTCGTACTCAAGACATCGACATTCTTGGTGCCTATAACAAGCCATTGTTTGCGTGGAGTGGCGGAAACTATCGCGTGACAAAAGCAATCAATGCGAGCGATCTTGTGAATGTCGGATACTCGGCGTCTCGCGGCAAGGGCGGCTACTTCCGTTCAAAGGACAAGAAGGTCCCGCACAACTTGTACGCAAAGACTTCAGATCTTTGGAAACTTGCTCCCGAAGGATCTGGCCCACCGCAACAGCAATTTACGTATCGCTCAGCGAGCGATGCCAAGCCTGCAACAGCTGTGCCTGTCGACGGTGCAAAAATTTCTATGTACAACGTGAAGGTGTATTGGAAATGGGATGCAGCCAGTGGAAACTTCTTGCGATCGAGCGACAATGTAAAGCGTGTCCTTGAGCCGCACATGACTGATGACGGACAAGTCAATACAAAAAATGTTGTTGTCTTGTATGTCACATACATTCGCAGCAAGGCCGACCGTAAGAGTCCTCACGCCGTGACAACTGGCGATGGAACCGGTTACGTCATGACCGATGGTGGTCTCATTCCCATCACATGGACACGCGCCTCACGCACGGAACCGTTCACACTGAAGGACGCCAATGGTGCCGTCGTACGTCTGACACCGGGCCGTACTTGGGTGGAATTGGCATGGAAGAACTCTTTGGCACAGGTAGACCCAGGCGTCGACCCAGCCAAAGTGGCCTGGCCTGCTGTTTAGTCACACTTATTCAGGCGGGGCTTGACCCTGTCGCCTAGATACCATTGGGCATATGAGTTCATCCAATAGTTCTTCTGTGGGCACACTGCGCGTCAAGCGTGGTCTTGCCGAAATGCTGAAGGGGGGCGTCATCATGGATGTCGTCACGCCTGAACAAGCCCGTGTTGCAGAAGACGCAGGTGCATGCGCAGTCATGGCACTTGAACGCGTTCCTGCAGACATTCGTCGCGACGGTGGCGTTGCTCGCATGAGTGACCCAGAGATGATCGAAGCGATCAAGGCTTCTGTGCACATTCCGGTGATGGCAAAAGCTCGTATCGGACATTTCGTTGAGGCGCAGATTTTGGAAGCACTCGGCGTCGACTTTGTTGATGAATCAGAAGTGCTCACACCAGCCGACGAGAAGCATCACATCGATAAGTTTGCATTTACTGTTCCGTTCGTGTGTGGCGCTACAAACCTTGGTGAAGCGCTTCGTCGTGTTTCTGAAGGTGCTTGCATGATTCGCTCAAAGGGTGAAGCTGGCACCGGCAACATTGTTGAAGCAGTTCGACACTTGCGTTCCATCTTCGGTGACAT
>Ga0209033_1000103_pt1 | contig 41289 bp, 43 predicted proteins | sample LauGreFa1BDMLBDN_2_FD_188218 | JGI IMG/M metagenome (GOLD analysis project Ga0209033, IMG submission 188218) | Freshwater lake microbial communities from Lake Michigan, USA - Fa13.BD.MLB.DN (SPAdes) (version 2) | ecosystem: Environmental > Aquatic > Freshwater > Lake | place: Lake Michigan, USA...
AAACCGAGTTTGTCAAAAAAGATTTCGCCCAGTTGCTTGGGTGACGCCAAGTTAAAGGGCTGACCGGCAATCGCATAAGCCTCTTGCTCAAGCTGCATGATGCGCTGGCCCAAGCTGTGGCTTTGCGCGGCCAAGGTGGGCGCGTCGATCAACACGCCATTGCGCTCGATGCGGTAGAGCGCTTCGCTGCTGTCGATTTCCAGCTGGTAAATGAACCGAAGCTTGTCGTCGGCTTGCAAGAGCGGCCACAGCCGCTGGTGCACGGCCAAGGTGAAATCGGCGTCTTCACAGGCATAGTGAGAAGCCTTGGCCACATCGACTTGGGCGAATGAAATTTGGTGCACGCCCTTGCCGCACAGGTCTTCGAAGGACAGGCCTTTGCGGCCCAGATGCCTGTCAGCCAAACTCTCCAAACCATGGGGTTTGTGGACCTCGAGCACATAGCTTTGCAACATGGTGTCGTGCACATAGCCCTGCACCTCGATGCCGTGGTTGGCGAACACATGGCGGTCGTATTTCACATGCTGACCCAGCTTGTGTTGGGCCGGGTTTTCCAGCCACGTTTTAAGCTTGGCCAGCACCTCTTCCAAAGGCAGTTGTGCAGGCGCATCGGCGGCGTTATGGCCCAGCGGAATGTAGGCGGCCACACCAGGCGTGATGCACACGCTGATGCCCACGATCTGCGCTTGCATTTCCACCAACGAAGTGGTTTCGGTGTCCAAAGCCACCAAATCGGCAGCTTCAATTTTTTGCAGCCATTGTTCAAAACTGTCCCAATCGAGCACAGTGTCGTACTGCACCTCGGTGCTCACCGCGGGTGCAGGTGTGTCAAACAGCACACCCACCTCGCCCACGCCCGAATTGTTCAACGGGCCACGACTGGCTTTGGCGGAAGGCTCTGCACCCTCACCGGCTTCCAATGCAGTGACCAAGCCTTTGAATCCGTATTGCTTGTAAAAATCAATCAGGCCTGCTTGATCGGGCGCTTGCATGACCACGCCCTCCAACGAAGGCAGGCCCGCTACGTGGGCACTCAAATCGCAATCGGTTTTCATGGTGACCAGTTGCCGGCCGGTGGGCAGCCAATCTCGCGCTTGGCGCAGGTTGTCACCGGCCACGCCTTTGATCTCATCAGCGCGTGCCATCAACGCATCGAGCGAGCCGTATTCCAGCAACCACTTGGCAGCGGTTTTGGGGCCGACCTTGGCCACGCCGGGGACGTTGTCCACCGTGTCGCCCACCAAGGTTTGGTAGTCAATCATGAGGGACGGTGGCACACCAAACTCGTCGGTCACACCGGCCACATCGCGCTTCTTGCCATTCATGGTGTCGATGATGGTGATGCGCTCATTGACCAATTGGCTCAAATCTTTGTCGCCACTGGAGACCACCACATTCATGCCTTGTTCAGACGCCATGTGCGCCAAAGTGGCAATCACATCGTCGGCCTCGACACCGGGCACATCCAAAAGCGGCCAACCCATGAGCCGCACCAAACGGTGGATGGGCTCGATTTGACTTCGCAAATCGTCGGGCATGGGTGAACGCGTGGCTTTGTATTGCGGGTAAATGTCGTCGCGAAAGGTCGGGCCTTTGGCATCAAACACACACACCGCATGGTGGCTGGGGTATTCGCGGCGCAGGCTTTGCAACATATTGACCATGCCGCGAATCGCACCCGTGGCCTGGCTGTTCGGGTCATTGCGGTCCACGCGCAAATCGGGCATGGCGTGAAAGGCGCGGTACAAATAGCTGGAACCGTCGACCAGCAACAGGGTGGGTGTGTCTTGCATGGGAAGGATTGTGCCTTGCCAAGTGGCGCCTCAGTGAAGCCTGAGTGGGGCCTGTTTGTACAATGGGCCAACTTCCGTACCTATCACAACCCCTCCCCCATGGCCGTATTCACCGAGGTTTCTGAGCAGCAGGCCGATCAACTCATGCAGCAATTGCACTTGGGGGAACTGGTGTCTTTGCAAGGCATCAGCGGCGGGATTGAGAACACCAACTTTTTCGTAAGCACCGCTCAAGGCGACTACGTGCTGACCCTGTTTGAGCGCCTGAACCACGCGCAACTACCGTTTTACCTGCAGCTCATGAAGCATTTGGCCGGCCAGGGCATCAAAGTGCCCATGCCCCAGGCTGATCCGCATGGAGAGATTTTGTTCACCTTGTGCGACAAACCTGCAGCCGTGGTGGAGCGCTTGCAAGGTCAGAGTGAACTCAACCCCAGCGCAGCCCACTGCCACGCCGTGGGCGACATGCTGGCCCGCATGCATTTGGCCGGCGTCAGCTTTGATTTGGCGCAGCCCAATTTGCGCGGCCTGCCCTGGTGGAATGAAACAGCTCCCATCGTGGCCCCTTTTTTGAACCCCGAGCAAGCGCCCTTGCTGGCCAGCGAATTGGCATTTCAAAACCATGTGGCCGCCTCCTCGATGTACCAGGCTTTGCCCATGGGAACCGTGCATGCCGATTTGTTCCGCAACAACGTGATGTTTGTGGGCAATGAATTGAGCGGGTTCTTTGACTTTTACTTTGCCGGCGTGGACCACTGGTTGTTTGATGTGGCCGTGGCCCTCAACGACTGGTGCATCGACCTCGACACCGGGGCTTTTGATGCCCCCCGTTTGGACGCCATGCTCGGCGCTTACCAGGCGGTTCGGCCCTTGCAAATGGCAGAGCGGGCGCTGCTCAACCCCATTCTGCGGGCGGCTGCTTTGCGGTTTTGGATCTCTCGGCTGTGGGACTTCCACCTGCCGCGCGAAGCCAGCATGCTCCAAGCCCACGACCCGAGCCACTTTGAGCGGGTGCTCATGCAGCGCATCCACCACCCCGTGGGCTTAAACGCATGAAACTTCAAATACTCCCTGCCAAGCAAGGCTTGTTGTGGGTGCGGCTGGGCATCCGCACCTTTTGGCGACAACCTCTGGCCATGACCGGGCAGTTTTTCTTGTTCATGGGTTTGCTGTCGCTGTGCTCGCTCATTCCTTTCATCGGCAGCTTTGTCGGTCTGGCCTTGCTGCCCATGGCCAGCTTGGGGTTGATGGCCGCCACCCGCGAAGCGCACGTGGGCAACTTTCCCATGCCGCATTTGCTGTGGTTGGGTTTGCGCTCTGGGGCTGAAACACGCCGCCACATGGCGGTGTTGGGCGGTTTGTATGCCGTGGGCTTTTGTGCCGTTTTGGCCTTGGCAGCTCTGAGCGATGACGGCCAATTTGCCAAGCTTTATCTGTTTGGCGGCAGCATGGACATTGAAACTTTGATGCAAAGCGATGTGCAATCGGCCATGTGGCTGAGCACCTTGTTATACATGCCGCTGTCTTTGCTCTTTTGGCATGCTCCGGCCTTGACCCATTGGTATGGGGTTGCCCCTTTAAAAAGCCTGTTTTTCAGTGCCGTGGCTTGCTGGCGCAATTGGCGCGCTTTTTTGGTGTTTATTTTGGGCTGGGCCAGCGTGGCGATGTTCTTTTCACTGATCGTGACCTTGGTGGCTGTGGCGACCGACAATGTAGATACCGCCAAAATGCTGCTGTTGCCCCTGATGCTGCTGATGGCCGCGATGTTTTTTTGCTCCATTTACTTCAGCTTCCGAGACTGCTTTGAGGCCGAAGAAGTGGTCGCCTGAACCCCTGGCCTCAGTCGCCCAGGGGCACGCACAGACTGTCCCCTGACCATAGGCCCCATGCTGGCCGGCTCAAACTGGCGTCAATTTGGCCACCGACAAGGCCAGCCATTTGACACCATGGCGGCCAAATTTCACTTGCGCCCGTGCGTCCTCACCGCTGCCCTCGATGGACAACACCGCACCCTCACCAAACTTGTTGTGAAACACGGGCACCCCTGACCTGACCCACGCATTGGCCCCGGATGCAGTGGCAGGGGATGCGGGAGAAATGGCGCTGGTCCAATCGGTGGATACCGCCACCGCTTCGTGTTTTCGTGAACTGCCCCAAGCACTGGCCGGGTTGAGCCCCTTTGCGGCCACACTGAGCCATTTGAGCGTGTGTTCAGGCAGTTCATCAAAAAACCGGCTGCGGATGTTGTAGCGGGTTTGCCCATGCAGCATGCGGGTTTGGGCATGGCTCAGGTACAAACGCTTGCGCGCCCGGGTGATGGCCACATACATCAAACGTCGTTCTTCCTCCAAGCCCTGGTGGTCGCTCAAGGCGTTTTCATGCGGGAACAAGCCCTCTTCCAATCCGGTGATGAACACCGCATCAAATTCCAAACCTTTGGCGGCATGGACGGTCATCATTTGGATCGCCTCTGCGCCCGCCAAGGCCTGGTTTTCGCCGGACTCCAAGGCGGCGTGGGTCAAAAAGGCGGCCAAGGGGGACAAAGTTTCGCCCGTCTCAGCCGTCTCGCCCGTATCCATGTCCACGGGCAAAGCCACGGCATCGCGCCCAAAACCTTCGACGCTGACAAAGCTTTCAGCGGCGCTCACGAGTTCTTGCAAGTTTTCCACCCGGTCGGCGCCTTCGCGCTCGGCTTGGTAGTGCTCGATCAAGCCACTGTGGGCCAGCACGGTTTCAACGATGCCGCGCAAGCCCATGCCGTGGGTTTGCTCGCGCAACACATCGAGCTTGGCGACAAAAGCCGATAAATTGGCCCCCGCCTTGCCGGCCACGGCGCTGACCGCATCGTGCAACGAGCAACCGGCACTTTGGGCTGCGTCTTGCAATTGCTCGGTGCTGCGCGCACCAATGCCGCGCGGTGGAAAGTTGACCACCCGCATGAAGCTGGTGTCATCGCGCGGGTTCTCCAACAAGCGCAAATAGGCCAAGGCATGTTTGATTTCGGCGCGTTCGAAAAAGCGCAAACCCCCATACACCCGGTAGGGCATGCCTGCATTGAACAACGCGGTTTCAATCACCCGGCTTTGGGCATTGCTGCGGTACAACACAGCGATCTCGTTGCGCGAGGCAATGCCTTGGCTGCCATCGCCGTTTTGACCATCGCGCAGCAACTGGCGCATTTCATCGACCATCCATTGCGCCTCGGCAAAGTCGCTGGTGGACTCGTGCACCCGCACCGGCTCGCCCGGGCCTTGGTCGGTGCGCAGGTTTTTGCCCAAGCGCCCTTGGTTGTGGCTGATCAAGGCATTGGCGCTGTCCAAGATGTTGCTATGGCTGCGGTAATTTTGTTCCAGCTTAATTTGGTGGCGCACGCCAAACTCACGCACAAAGTCGGCCATGTTGCCCACCCGTGCGCCGCGAAATGCGTAAATGCTTTGGTCGTCGTCGCCAACTGCAAACACAGCGCTGGTGGGGGAGCTCAGTTGTTTGATCCAGGCGTATTGCAAGCGGTTGGTGTCTTGGAATTCATCAATCAGCACATGGCCAAAGCGGCGTTGATAGTGCTCGCGCAATGGGTCGTTATCGCGCAGCAATTCGAAGCTGCGCAGCATGAGCTCGCCAAAATCAACCACGCCTTCGCGCTGGCATTGGTCTTCGTAGAGTTGGTAGATTTCAACCTTCTTGCGGGCATCGGCGTCACGGGCCTCCACGTCGGCAGGGCGTAATCCGTCTTCTTTGCAAGCGGCAATGAACCACTGGGTTTGCTTGGCCGGAAAGCGCTCGTCGTCCACTGAATACTGCTTGTACAAGCGCTTGATGGCCGAGAGCTGATCTTGGGTATCCAGGATTTGAAACGACTGGGGCAGGTTGGCCAGCTTCCAATGGGCGCGCAAAAATCGATTGCACAGGCCATGGAAGGTGCCAATCCACATGCCGCGCACATTCACCGGCAGCATCGCCGACAAGCGGGTCAGCATCTCTTTGGCCGCCTTGTTGGTGAAGGTCACCGCCAACACCCCGGCCGGTGCGCATTGCCCGCTTTGCAGCAACCAGGCAATGCGGGTGGTCAAGACCCGGGTTTTGCCCGAGCCCGCACCCGCCAAGATGAGCGCGTGCTCGCGCGGCAAGGCCACCGCAGCGCGTTGCTCAGCGTTGAGGCCTTGCAGCAGGGCAGAGTCGGGGGGGGGGAGGGTCGACGGTCCTGATGCGGACCCGGTGAAAAGAGACATTCGGGGATTGTAGGCAAGCACGTATAGAATCAGCCACCGGGCCCAAGATTCTTGTGCCCGGTTTCTTTTTGGATCGCCCGCCAGCCGTGCCAGGTCCAGCCAGCAACCGGTGCCAAGCCAAGCGCTCACCATCCGTTTTGTTCTGGAGCTTGGACCATGGAAATTTTCGACTACGACAACATCTTGCTGCTGCCGCGCAAATGCCGCGTGGAAAGCCGTTCCGAATGCGACACCAGCATCACGCTGGGCCAACACACGTTTCGCCTCCCGGTGGTACCGGCCAACATGAAAACCGTGGTCAATGAGACCATTTGCGAATGGCTGGCCCAACACGGATACTTTTATGTGATGCACCGCTTTGATTTGGACAATGTGGCTTTTGTGCGCGACTTCAAATCCAAGGGGCTGTACGCCTCGATCTCTTTGGGGGTCAAGCAAGCCGACCGCGACACCGTGGCCCAATTGGTGTCCGAAGGCTTGGTGCCGGACTTCATCACCATTGACATTGCCCATGGCCACGCCGACAGCGTGCAGCACATGATCGCCCACCTCAAGCAGCACCTGCCGGGCTCGTTCATCATTGCCGGCAATGTGGGCACCCCCGAGGCGGTGATCGATTTGGAAAACTGGGGGGCAGACGCCACCAAGGTCGGGATTGGCCCTGGCAAGGTGTGCATCACCAAGAGTAAAACCGGCTTTGGCACCGGCGGTTGGCAGTTGTCCGCCCTCAAGTGGTGCGCGCGGGTAGCGACCAAACCCATCATCGCCGATGGCGGCATCCGCGAGCACGGCGACATTGCCAAAAGTGTGCGGTTTGGTGCCACCATGGTGATGATTGGCTCGATGCTGGCCGGTCACGAAGAATCACCGGGCCAAACGGTGGAGGTGGATGGCAAGCTGTACAAAGAGTATTACGGCTCGGCCTCTGACTTCAACAAGGGTGAATACAAGCACGTGGAAGGCAAGCGCATCCTGGAGCCCATCAAGGGCAAGCTGGCCGACACCTTGCGCGAAATGCAAGAGGACGTGCAAAGCTCCATCTCTTATGCGGGTGGCAAAAAGCTGATGGACGTGCGCAAGGTCAATTACGTCATCTTGGGCGGCGACAATGCCGGCGAGCACCTGCTGATGTGATGCGCTGGCTCACCGCCCGCCCCATAGCCACCTCTGGTGGCTTTTTTTGCGCCTTGGAAGGGCTCGCCCAGCACAGCCAAGGCGCTGCGCGGCGCTGGCCGTTACACCCGTCAGACCTTAAGCGGCGCTGGGTCGCACGCCCAATAAATCGCAAGCCATGTGGTGCACCGGATGAGCGGCGTCACACAAGGCATCGAGCATGGAAAAGTGCTGACGCCCTGGCATGGCCAAGGCCTTGGGCACGCGCTTGACACCCCAGGCTTGTTGCATCAAGGCGTTTTGGCGCAAAAACTCTTGGCTTTCATCACCGCCCACCACGCACATCAGTTCGCCACGTGCTGGCGCAGGCATCCACGCTGGGCTGGCTTTGAGCACATGGTCATCGGTGAGCAACAGGCCCGACTGCAACATCGGCGAGCGGCGTATCGACTCGAGCTCATGCAAACCTGAGATGGACAAGGCGTTGTGCACCACATCGGCGGGCAAGTCTGGGGCAAAAACCGGCCATTGACAGGCCATCAACATGGCGGCCAGATGCCCGCCAGCAGAATGTCCGGCCACGGTGATGCGGCGCGGGTCGCCGCCGTATTCGGCGATGTGGCGCCACACCCAGGCCAGAGCGCGCACCATTTGCATGGCGATGTCGGGCACGGTCACAGCCGGGCACAAGGCGTAATTGGGCACGACCACCGTGCAACCTGCTTTTTGGAACGGCGGGGCCACAAAGGAGTGGTCAAACTTGTCCAAAAAGCGCCAGTAGCCACCGTGGATGAAGACCAACACCGGTGCATCGGCGCTTTCCGCAGGGAAGATGTCCAGGGTTTCGCTGGTGTGGGCACCGTAGGGCACGCTGGTGGAGCAAGCCTGACCGCGTGCCAGCGCCGAATCACGCACCCAGCGCTCAAAGTACTGGCCAAAGTCGGGGACCATCGCCCGGTTGTTGTACATGCGGTCGTACCAGTCGGCGTCATGTTTGGGGGTGGTCATGCCTGGGTCCTCTTGAAACATCAGTGAGATGCCGCCGTGTCCCGACAGCAGCTGGGGCTTGCGCTGGCTCAATACATCACACCTGGGGAGGTGTGCTTGGCGGGCTTTGAGCGCTTAAGACTTGCCGATTTGCGCCGTGCGGATCACGCTATCGGCTTCGGCAGCGCTATTACTGCCACCACTCGGGGTTTGGATCACCAAGCCCAACAAGCGTGCGCCGTGCTCGACGGCGATGGAGCCGTAAGAGATATCGCCATGAACGACTGAATCTTTGTGAAACTCAACGCGCTCGGAGGCGTAAATATTGCCTTCGACCTTACCGGCCACCATCACCCGGTGGGCGGTGATGTCCCCAGACACCTCGCCGGTGGGACCAATTGCCACGGTGACTTTGTTTTCTTTGGTGGTCTCGATGTTGCCTTCTACCTTGCCGTCGATGCGCACGCTGTCGAGCAATACCAGGCGACCATAGATTTGGGTGGTGCGGCCAATGATGGTGTCAAACCGCTCCTGCGAGGACATCATCGATTTGTCTTTGAGCTTTTCAAACATGGCGGTCAGTCTCTGGCACAAGCCATCCCATCAGCTCGAGCCGAGGGGCAACACTTGCAGGGGGTTGAGGGGGCGGTCCTTGCGAAACACCTCGTAATGGAGGTGCGGCCCGGTCGATCGGCCAGTGCTGCCCACGTCACCCAGTTGGGTGCCGCGCTCGACCACTTGGCCTTCCACCACCCGGCGGCGGCTCAAATGCGCATAACGGGTCATGAAGCCTTCGGCGTGGGTGACCTCGATGACCTGGCCATAGCTGCCCTCAAAGCTGGAACGGGTGACCGTGCCAGGTGCCGCCGCCACCACCGGTGTGCCGGTAGGCGCGGTGAAGTCCAAACCCTCGTGCATGGCCAACAAACCGGTGAAGGGGTCGTTGCGAATGCCAAAACCGCTGGAGACCCGGAATTCGCCCTGGATGGGCAAGCCCGTGGGCAAGGAATGCAGCCACTCCAAGTGCTGGGTCCAGTCTTGGCGCAACTCGCGCACGGTGGCATCCAAACGCATCAGGTCTTGCATGGTGCCGTTGAGCTCTTGGTCCAAGGTTTGGCGGAAAAACAGATTGCGCAAGGGGGTGGGCAACAAAGGGCCGCCACGGGCATCGTCTTTTTTGCCGTTCAGAAAACGGTCACGCAACTGGGTGGGGGTGGCCAACTCCATGAAGCGGTTTTTCAGGCTCTCGAGTTGCTTGATTTCTTGGGAGGTGGTGTGCAGGTTCTGGCGCAACTGATCCAAGCGCTCGCGGTAAACCGCTTCCATGCGCTGTTGCTCGGCCTCGGTGGTGACGCCGCCCATGCTGCGCGCCAAGTCTGGGCTGAATTCCACGGCGATGCGAAAACCCACGAAGTACATGACAAATCCCACCAGCATCAAGGACACAGACAAGCCCGCCGTGGCCATGATGACCTTGCGCGCTGTGATGGAGATGGATCGGACGGTACCGGTCGGACCGGATACCCACATGAATTGCATGAAAGAGACCTGGAATCTGGGAGGGGCAGTTTAATACTGATCGACCGCTGGTGCCAAGGCTTGAACACATTAATGCTCAGGGTTTTCAGCCGCATCGAAAACAAAAATCAGGTCATAATTTAACACTTAAATATTCATTTTCCAATTTGAGCAGTAAATGACGGCTGGAAAACAGGTCACCCAGGCCCAAAAAAACCGATTCAACCCAAAATGCCAAAAGACCAGGAAATGGAAAATCGCTGCCAACAAGCACATGATCTGGGCTGAGACCGGCCCGGTCAAGGCCACAGGAAAGGCGCACTCCCACAGGATGAAAGCCCATGCAACCAAGCGCGCCAACCAGGGCTGTTTAAATAGACTGCGGGCCGGCAAAGGGCCATGAACGGCATTGCCCAGAAAAATGGTGAGCGCTTGCCCACTTCTCCACTGTGCATGCTTGAGTTTGACCCAGCCTGACATGAAGTACGAACTGATGGCATGGATGCAGATGTACCAAAGGCCAGCTTGCCAGCCCAAGCTGGGGTGCGCCCAAAAGCCAACGCCATGAGCGAGCAAGCCGCCGCTCAAGACCACAAGGGTCATGAAATCACTGCCGCCATTAAAGGCGCCGCGCCAGCGGATCAACACCACGACGGCGCTCAAAAACAAAAACAGAAAATGCCAGGCTTGAGACCCATTCCAAGCCATGTGGACCAACACGGTCAGGCGCAACCACAGGTGGGCCTGGTGAACGGGGGGCTGAAACAAATGGCCCAATAAGGCCTTCAGCCATCTTGGCCGGTCGGGCACATCGTCTTTTTGATCGGGCCAATGCCAAATGCGCTCCACCACGCCCGAGCGATGGATGCGCAAAAACTCCAGGGTTTGGAGGCCCAGGCTCCAGGCCAGCAGCCACTCCAAACACCGCACCGCCATCACCAAGTCCAAAGCCTGACCCATTGACTGTGCCGCCTCAAACCGCCACCGCTGGCGCCTGCATCAAGGTATGTGACGCCACCATCCCCTCCTTATCAGAGCGCTCCAAGCGGATTTCAAATTCAAAAACTTGGCCGGCTTGGGCCCCCAACTGCTCCACGCAAGCATCCCGGGCCAAGGCCTGAACCAAGCGGTAGGCCACCAAGTCGCGGGGATCAGACTGGTCGGGCAAGTGATTCAGATCGTGGGCCAAATGGTCAACCAGGTTTTGCTGGGACAAAGCCAAGTTCACATCCGGGTTGTGCACCCAGCCCCACAATGAACGGGGCCGGCGCGGATAAATCAGGTGCCAGGCCAACCCTGGGTCCAGCCCCTTTGGGGTTCCAGTGGGCTCGCCACAGCGCACATACAGCCGGGGCTCGTCGCCCACCGCATGAAAGAACTTCCAGTTCGGGAAAAAAGCCCGCAGCAAAAAAAGCCAGGGGCCCTGAACGAAACGTGGCCCCCACCACAGCGTGGCCAACAGGAACACGAAATACAGCAGGATCAATGCGTGCGTGATTTTCACGGGGTGAAAGCATACCCCAGCATGGGTGATCTGGCATTGCGCTAACTGGCCGAACGCATTCAGACTATGCTCGCAACGCCCTATCTGCCCAAAGCCTTTATCGGCGCGTCCAAGACCCGATCACGCCAGCCCTCACCATGAACTCCGTCAAACAGCGCATCGCACAACAGGTGCGAGACATGACCCACACCCGGCAACGGCCCGAGGTGTTTTTGCAGCCCGCTGGGGACCCGGGCTTGCTGGGGCCAGACAGCAGCGCCTGGCAAGTGCATGCACATTTCATGGCCATGATGGTGGGTGGCATCGCTTCTTTGATCGTTCAGGCCTTGCACCCACGCGCTTTGGCAGGTGTGTGGGACCATTCAAGCTTTCGTGACGACTTGGGCGCACGGCTGGGCCGCACGGCATTTTTCATCGCAGCCACCACCTTTGGCGGGCGTGACATGGCCGAACAAGCCATGGAACGGGTCAAGTGCATCCACCGCCAGGTGAATGGGGTCGATGCCCACGGCCAGGCCTACCGCGCCGATGACCCCCACCTGCTGGCTTGGGTGCACCTGGCCGAATGCACCAGTTTCATGCGGGCTTATGACGAGCATGGCCGCCCCGCCTTGGACACCCATGCACAAGACCGCTACTTCGCAGAAATGGCGGTGCTGGGCAGCGCCATGGGCACAGGCCCTGTGCCCAGCCACCGCGCCGCCTGTGAGCGCCGCTTGCTCAGCTACCTGCCTGAATTGCGCTGTGATGAGCGCACGCGGTATGTGCTCCAACGCCTCAATGACTATCCCACCCAAGCCATTTACCAACCTTTGATGAAGTTGGTGGTGCGCGCCGCCCACCACAGCTTGCCCGCATGGGTGCACCCCCTGCTGCAACAGCCAGAACCCAGTTGGGGCGAGCGTTGGTGGGTGCGCCAAGCCTTGGCCAAAGTGTCGACCCCCATTCAGTGGGCATTGAACGATGAGGGCGTAGCCGCCTTCGCTCGGCAACGGGTGCAACAAGTCAACCCAAACACGCGCTAGAAACAAGGTAAGCTGACCGGGTGGATACCTACGCTTTCAAAGACATATGGGCCCAGCGCAGCTTCATGCGCTACTGGGGCTACCGCATCACCACCACTTGCGCCAACCAAATGATGATGGTCGCATTGGGCTGGCAAATGTATGAAACCACCCAAAGCGCCTGGGATTTGGGTTTGGTGGGGCTTTATCAATTTGTGCCCGCCCTGCTGCTCACCTTGTGGGCGGGCCATGTGGCCGATCGGTTGAACCGGCTGCACATCATCTTGGCCTGCTCGTTGGTGCAAGCTGGTGTGGCGGCCATTTTGCTGGGGGCCAGCGAACAACAGGCCATCAGCAAAGACTTGATCCTGACCTTGGCCGTGGTGATGGGTGCGGTGCGGGCTTTTCAAATGCCCGCTTCGCAAGCCTTGATGCCGGCTTTGGTGAGCGAAAAATTGCTGGCACGCGCCACGGCGTTCAACTCCTCGGGCATGCAAGTGGCCATCATCTCAGGGCCTGCATTGGGTGGATTGATATTTGCGCTGGGGGCCAGCGCGGTGTATGCCACCGCACTGGTTTTGTTGCTGCTGGCCTGTGCTTTGCTGTGGGGCTTGGGCTATCAGCGCCATGTGGTGCCCGGCGAACCCGTCACCCTGCGAACCGTTTTGGCAGGGGTGCATTTTGTGTGGCACAACAAGCTGCTGCTGGGCGCGATTTCGCTGGACCTGTTCGCCGTGTTGTTGGGCGGGGCCACCGCGCTGCTGCCGATGTTTGCGAAAGACATTTTGATGGTGGGGCCTTGGGGCCTGGGCTTGCTGCGCGCTGCGCCCGCCTTGGGGGCACTGGCGGCGTCCATGTGGCTGACCACACACCCCTTGCAACGCCGTGTGGGCCATGTCTTGTTGGTCGCTGTGGCCGTTTTCGGTTGCGCCATGGTCCTCTTTGCCATGTCCACCCATTTTTGGTTGTCGATGTTGGCTTTGGCCATCAGCGGTGCGGCTGACACTGTGAGCGTGGTGATCCGCATGACCCTGATGCAATTGGAGACGCCCGACGAGATGCGCGGTCGGGTGGGTGCGGTGAACTCGATTTTCATTGGCGCGAGCAATGAATTGGGCGAGTTCGAGTCGGGCGCTGCCGCCGCTTGGCTGGGCCCCGTCATGGCCACCTGGATCGGTGGCCTGGGCACCATCTTGGTCGCCGTGTGGTGGTTGCGTTTGTTTCCCAAACTGGCGAACAGGGACAAACTGGAATGAGCCACGGGTCTGGCCAGCTCGCCCGCTTGCGCTTGTACAGCTTGTGTTTTTTGGCGCTGTCGGTGAGCCTGGGCGTGGCCTTGGTGTCATTGGCCAAATTGATGCTGCTGATCGCTGTGCTGCTGCAAATGCTTTCAGAGGTGCGACAACGGCATAAGCCCCTCCTGCCCCCAGCCACGGCCAAGCTGCCCTGGCCCAGCAGCCTGTGGTGGGGCGCTGCTGCCTTGCTCTGGATGGGCTTGTCCATGGCCTGGAGCTCAGCCCCTGCCGATGCGGCTTGGCTGTCCTTGTCGCGCCACGCCCGGTGGTTGGTGTTGCCTGCCGCCTTCTACCTCTTGCGCGCGGGCACCCCCGCCTGGCCGGTCTTGCAATGCCTGGTGGCCGGACAATTGTTTGTGTTGCTGAGCTCCTGGCTGATGGTGCTGGGCATTCCCTTGCCCTGGGCCATTTCGGTCATGAGCCCCGACAACGCCGTGGTCTTCACCAGCACCATCGAACAACCCATCACCTGCACCTTGATGATGTTGGTGGTTTGGTATTTCCGCGATCAATGGCCTGTGCCCCATCGGCGTTTTGCGGTGTGGGCGGTCTTGGCCCTGACCAGTGCCAATGTGCTGCTGGTGGTGACGGGGCGCACCGGGCAAATGGCTGTGCTGTTGGCCTGGGTCTTTATTTTGCTGGGGGTTTTACCCCGTCGCTACCGATGGGGCGTGCTGCTGCTGCCCGTGTTGGTGGCCCTGGGCGTGGGCTTGGGTTCTGAGCGCATGCAGCAGCGCTGGCTCAAAGCCTCGTCGGATGTGATGGCCTTGCAGCAAGGGCCCTTGAAAGAAGAAAACTCTTTGGGCTTTCGCATCGACGCCTGGCAAAAATCGGTGCAGGCCGTGGCAGAGAAACCTGTTTGGGGCCACGGCGTCGGCGCCTGGAACCATGCCTATGAAGCGCAAGGCGGCACCATTCCCAAAGCCAACGACCCGCACCAGCAATTTTTGCTGTGGGCGGTGGAGAGTGGGGGCGTGGGTGTTGCTTTGTTCGTCGGGTTTTTAGGCCTGTTGTGGCGCAATGCACAGAATCTTCCTTGGGCAGCGCGTTGGGGCTTGCGCAGCGCCTTGGCCATAGAGGTTCTCACCGGCTTGGCCAACAGCACCTTGTTGGGCGCTGGGATTGGGGAGTTTTTCCTGTTGTTGTGGGCCGGCTTGCTGGCTTACCGAGCCCAGCCCGCCAAGGCCTGATCACAAGGGCTTTTGCCGCCAAGCCAATGCGGCGCCCAACAGAAGGGCCCCGGATGAAAACACCAAGCCACGGGCCAGACCGCCAGGGCCGTCCGAAATCCACCCCACCACCACTGGTCCGATGATTTGTCCGGTGGCAAACACAATGGTGAAGGCGCTGATACCCGTGGCCCATTGGGATGCGGGAAGGTTGTGCCGCACCAAGGCCGTGCTGGACGCCACCACCGACAAAAAGACCGCACCGAACAACAGGCCTGAGGCCATCACCGCAGCGTCATCTGCGGTGAGTGCCGGCACGATGGTGGCCAAGCCCAACAAAGCATTCAAGGTGGCCATGGCTCCCCCGGCCCGGGCCCCGTTGAGCAAGCCCGACCACAAGCGCGATGACAGCACCACTGCGCAGCCCAACAAGGCATAAAACACCATCAACGCGCTTTCGCTTTGCCCTTGCTCACGCAACAAAGCCACCACAAAGGTCATGTAGCCGATATAGCCCACGCCAAACAGGCCATAACCCGCCAAAGCATAGGACAGGGATGGCCAGTGGAAGGGCTTGGGCGCGACGTCACTCGGGTTCTGTTCATGCCCCAACAGGCCTTGCCGCTGCCACAGGGCACAGCGCTTCAAGGGCCACCACATGGCCAGGCAACAAGCTGCGCACACCGCACTCAACCACCACCAGGCCCAAACCCAGGGGTGGGCCAAGCCCTGCTCATGGGCTTGGGCCATGACCGACGAAAGGCTCAATGCCGACAAAATGATGCCCCAGCCCGTGCCACCGTAATACAAGCCCAACAACCACCCGGAACTGGGGGGATGCAAATTGCCCAGCCGTGCGGCCAACAAACCGCCAGCCACAAATACCCAGGCGCTGGACAAACCGGCCAACACGCGCTGCAACAGCAGGGGCTCAGCCTGCGTGAAAAAACCACTCAAGCCCATGAAAACGCTGGTCAACACCGCACCGGTCATGAACACCTGCACCGCATCCCAGCGGCGCAGCATGCGTGGCAAGGCCATGGCCCCCAGCAAATAACCCAGGGCGTTGGCGGTGTTCATGGCGCCAGCCAAGGTGTAGCTCCAGGCCAAATCGGCCCGCATGGGTGGCAGCAGCAGGCCGTATGAAAAACGCGCCATGCCCAGCGAAATGGCCGCCCCCAAGGACAGCGCGAAAGCCATGCCCCAGAGACTGCGCACTGAGGGCAGGGTCATGTCAATCCCTCAACGCTTTGGGTTGAGCACGAAGTCGTATTCCATCAAGTAAGTGCCGTCGGCTTGCTCGACCCAATCGGTGACCAAGGACTGACGCACACCGAACACCGCATCGGAGTCGAGGTATTTGTCGTGGTCGCGGAACACGTGGGTGATCAGGCGCTCGTAGCCAGGCGCTTCCACCATGAAGTGCAAATGCGCGGGCCGCCACGGGTGGCGTTTGGTGGCGTTGAGCAAGGTGCCCACGGGGCCATCGGTGGGTATGGGGTAGGCCTCGGCCAAGATGGTGGTGAAATGAAAATGACCTTGGTCATCCGCATTCAAAATGCCCCGCGCCTGGGGCTGCGACAGGTTTTCGTACTGCACATCGTATTTGCCATCGTCATCGGCTTGCCAGACATTGAGCTTGGCGCCTTTGACGGGCTCTCCGCCCAAGCCTTTGACCTGGCCGCGCACCAAACACTTTTGACCTGAAGCGCCATTGGAGACATCTGCGCCCAGCTCAAAATGCGGTGCGTTTTCCAAAAAGAAGGGGCCAAACACGGTGGGCTCGGTGCAGCCCGCCGGTTTGTCTTGGTTCATGGCAATGGTCAGCATGGATAAACCCAAGACATCGCTGAGCAAAATGAATTCTTGCCGCACATCGGTGCACTTGTGGCCCGTGGCTGTGAGGTATTGGATGCCGTAAAACCACTCTTCTTCGGTCAGCTTCACATCGCGGGCGAAGTTGTGCAAATGCGTGACCAGGCTGGAGACGATTTCTTTCAAACGCGGGTCAGGCGTATTGGCAAAGCGGGCCAGAACGGCCTCGGTGATGGTGTCTTGGTTTAAATTGCGCACGGTTTACTCCTGGTGAATGCCTGCGGATTGTTCGACCACCTTGATGATGGCGGCGTAGTCTTGCTCGGCCCAGCCTTGGGCCAAGGCCGATTGCATCATTTGGCGGGTCATGGCGGTTTGCAGCAAGGGCACTTGCAAGGCGTTGCCCTCGGCCAAAATCAAATCGATGTCTTTGAGCATTTGCGGCACGGTGAACGTGGGCGTGAAGTCGCGCTGAGACAACTGCACGGATTTGGCTTTGACGATGGGCGAGGCCACGGCGCTGGCCCCAATGACTTGCCACAAGTCAGTCCAAGCCAAACCGCCTTTGCTGCCCAAGCTCAGGGCCTCGGCCAGCATGGCACTGGTTTGCCCGATCATCAGGTTGATGACCAGCTTCATCAGCCGGGCTTGCTCGCCCTCACCCAAATAAAACTGCACCGAACCCCAGGGTTTGAGCAGGGGTGCCAGGCGTTGCCAAACGGCCTGAGGGCCGGATGCCATGAGGGTCAATTGACCGGCCTCTGCCATGTGGTTGTTGCCAGATACCGTGACGCGCAAATAGTCTCGCCCGGTGGGCGCGAACAGCTTGGCCACCGCGGCCGATGCAGCCACCGATACCGTGCTGGTGTCCATGTAAAAACCGCCTTGGGACAGGTGCTGGGCCACCACCGCAGCGGCACTTTGGAGCGCGGCATCGTGGGGCAAGGACGACATGGCGCCGTCTGCTTGGGCCAAGGCAGCGCCCAGGTCTGTGGCCATCGTCAGCCCCGCCGCTTGGGCCAAGACCAAACGCTGCGCATCGGTGTCGTGGACCGCCACGGCATGGCCACCTGCCATCAAATGACGGGCCATTGGCAAGCCCATCTTGCCCACGCCCAAAAACACCAACTTCATGCGGTGGCCATCGGGGTGATGGACATCAATTGGCTTTCAGGCCTGCGGCCTTGACAATGCGCGCAGCGGTGTCGATTTCGGCTTTGATGTAGGCATTGAAGGCGTCCGGCGTCATGGTGAATGGGTCGGCACCCAGCTTGGCCATGCGCTCTTTGATCTCTGGGGTGGCCAAGGCTTTCAGTGCTTCCTCATGCAAACGCTTGACCAATGCCGCAGGGGTGGCACTGGGCACGATCATGCCCACCCACAGGGTGTAGTCCGAAGCGGGCAAGCCCGCTTCAATGCTGGTGGGCACCTGGGGCAAGGTAGAGGCACGCATCTTGGTGCTGACCGACAAGGCCTGCAACTTGCCGTCTTTGATCAATGGCAAGGCCGAGGCCAAGGGTGCAAAAAACCAATCGTTGGAGCCGCCAATCACATTGGTCATGGCGTCGGGCGTGCCTTTGTAGGGCACATGCAACGCATCGATGCCCGACTGAAGGCGGAAGATTTCCGCATTCAAATGGGTGCCGCTGCCCACGCCTGCCGAGGCGTAGTTGAACGTGCCGGGTTTGGCTTTGACCGCTGCGATCAACTCGGCCTGGGTTTTCCAACCCTTGGACGGGTTGACGACCAAGACATTGGGAATGGCCGCCAAGGTGGTCACACCGGTCAAGTCTTTCACCGTGTCGTAGGCCAAATTGGGGTACAGCGATGCGTTCAGCGCGTGGCCTGAAGAGTGCACCAAGACGGTGTAGCCATCGGCATCACTTTTGGCCACCAAGGCTGCCGCAATCGTGCCGCCCGCACCAAGGCGGTTGTCGATGACGATGGTTTGGCCCATGGATTTGCCCATCGCATCGGCCACGGTGCGGGCCACGATGTCGGTGGCGCTGCCCGCGCTGAAGGGCACCACAAATTTGATCGGCTTGGTCGGATAGGTCTGTGCCAAGGCCTGGCCTTGCACTAACATGCAAGCCATGGCCGCCAAGGCCAAGCCGGTGCGACGGGTGAAACTCATAGTGGTATTCATGCGTGTTGTCTCCTGATGAAAGGTCATAACGAAAAACGTGGTCAAGAACTCAAGCCGTCACTGATGGTTTTGTTCTCGGACTTCAACTCCAAGCCGGCATCGCGCGCAGTCTCCACCAAGAGCGCGGCAAAGTCGATGTTGTCGTAGCCACGCCCCACCATGCGCGCCACCGATTCGCGGGTGGCCGCCGCAGCGGGCATGCAGACGCCTTGGGCTTTGGCAGCCGCCATGCCCAAGTCCATGTCTTTGAGCAGCAGCTGAGGGGTGAAGGTCACCTGGTCAAAGGTGAGGTTGGTCAGCATGGGGGTTTTGTAGCGGGTGTACATGGAGCCCAAAACCGAGTCGTTGATGCTTTCCAAGAACAAATGGCGCGGAATGCCCGCTTTTTCGGCCATCACGGTGATTTCGCACAGGTTTTGAATCACCACGCCAAACATGGTGTTGTGCGCGATCTTCCACACCCGCGCCAATTCGCCCTCGCCGACCCACATGGTTTTGCGCGCCATGGCCTGCAAATACGGCTCAGCCAGGTCATACAAATGGCGCGGGCCTGAGGCCACCACCAACAATTTGCCAGCCTTGGCCACTTTGGCGTTGCCCGACACCGGCGCACACAAATAGGCCACACCGATCTTCTCCAGTGCTTCACGCACCTCGGCCGAGCCTTCTTGGGAAATGGACGAACTGTCGACCACGATCTTGGGCAGGGTTTTGCCCGTCACCAAGCCGCCTTCGGCGAACAATACCTCTTTCAAGTCATCCGTGGTCGACACCATGGTGAACACCACCTCGCAAGCGGCCAAATCCAACTTGTTGTTGACGATGGTCGCGCCATATTCGGCCAAAGGCTCGGCCTTGCTGCGGGTGCGGTTCCACACATCCACACCGTGACCGGCTTGGGTCAAACGCTTGACCATGGCCTCGCCCATGCGACCCAAACCAATCCATCCCACTTTGTTAGCCATGTTGTTTCCAGTTCAAAATTAAAAATTAAATTTCACGCAGCGATAGGCAAGCCCACCAAACGCTCCAAATCTGCGCGCGACAAACCGTCGACCGCATCGACCCACTTCAAGCCTTGGGGCGTGACGTCCAAGGTGGCCAAATCGGTGTAGATGCGTTTGACGCATCCCAAACCGGTGAGGGGGTAGGTGCATTGCTGCACCACCTTGCTCGCGCCTTGTTTGGTCAGCAAATCCATCATCACCCAGGTTTGCTTGGCACCCATGGCCAAATCCATGGCCCCACCCACCGCCGGAATGGCTCCCGGCTCGCCGGTGTGCCAATTGGCCAAATCGCCGGTGGCGCTGACCTGAAACGCCCCGAGCACACAAATGTCCAAATGCCCGCCGCGCATCATGGCAAAGCTGTCGGCATGGTGAAAAAAAGCCCCGCCTGGTAGCAAGGTGACGGGCTGTTTGCCCGCATTGATCAAATCGAAGTCTTGGTCCGCTTCAGCGGGCGCTGGGCCCATGCCCAAAATGCCGTTCTCGCTGTGCAAGATGATTTCCAAACCGGCTGGCAAGTGGTTGGCCACCATGGTCGGCATGCCAATGCCCAAATTCACATAGGCCCCATTGGGGATGTCTTGGGCCACCAAGGCGGCGATCTGGTCTTTGCTTCTGCGGGGGTGTGTCATCTGAACCTCATGCCTTGAAACCGCCGCCTTGCGTTTGCACGCGCGGCACCTGCACCACTTGGGAGACAAAAATTCCGGGGGTGACCACCATCTCTGGGTCGAGTTGCCCCAACTCCACCACCTCGTGCACCGAGGCCACGGTGCGGCGTGCGGCCATGGCCATCACCGGACCAAAGTTGCGCGCGGCCTTGCGGTAAGTGAGATTGCCCCAGCGGTCACCGCGCTCGGCCCGGATGAGCGCCAAGTCGGCGTGAATGGGGTGCTCCAGCACATGCATGCGGCCATTGATCTCACGGGTTTCGCGCTCGCTGCCGTCGGGGTTGCGGGCCAGCTCCGTGCCGTAAGCGGTGGGCGAAAAAAAAGCGCCAATGCCCGCACCCGCAGCGCGAATGCGCTCGGCCAAGTTGCCCTGGGGCACCAATTCCAATTCAATGTCGCCACTGCGGTACAGCGCGTCAAATATTTGGCTGTCCACTTGCCGGGGGAAACTGCACACCACTTTGCGCACACGCCCCGTTTTGAGCAAGGCCGCCAAACCGGTTTCGCCGTTGCCCGCGTTGTTATTGACCACCACCAGGTTGCGCGCCGAGCCATCGTGCAAGACGCGCATCAAACCCTCGAGCAATTCATTGGGGATGCCTGCCGTGCCAAAACCGCCCACCATGATGGTGGCGCCATCGGCGATCGGTCCCACAGCTGCTTCCACGGAAGCGGCGATTTTGTTGATCATGCTTGGCTTTCGAATCGAATCACACCGCTGGCTACTTGCTTGCGCGGTGCGCAGCAAACCCAGGGGGTGCATTGTGTCACCGTCGCGCATTCTAAGGAGACGCGCATGCGCATCCCACGGGGCCAGAAATGGGGCCGCCCAGGACCACTGGTTACGTCTAAAGTATGATCAGTCAAACCCGTGTCAAGCTTGGCGCCAGAAACGGCACAATGTCGCTCACCTGCGAGGCGCCATGACCACCCCGATCCTGACCTACAACCCCAACCCTTCTCATCCGGACAAGCAACTGCCACCCTTGGCTTGCGACAGCCATGTGCATGTGTTTGGCCCTGCCGATCGATATGCCTATGCCAGCAGCCGCAACTTCACACCGGTGGACGCGCCCAAAGAGCGTTTGTTCGATCTGCACCGGCACTTGGGCATTGGCCGCTGCGTCATCGTTCAGTCAGCGGTGCATGGCATGGACAACCGGGTGGTGGAAGACGCGATTGCAGCCGGCCAAGGGCGCTACCTGGGCGTGGCTTTGGTTCCGCTGGATGTGGATGACGGTGAATTGCAGCGCTTGGCCAGGGTGGGGTTCCGCGCGGTGCGGTTCAACTTCATGCCGCATTTGGGTAGCGCGGTGGACACCCAGGCCTTGTTGGCCCTGACCCAGCGCTTGGCCACCTTGGAAATGCACCTGCAAGTGCACTTTCCATCGGCCATGGTGCACAGCTTGGCACCGGTGCTGGTGCAAAGCGCGGTACCGGTGGTCATTGACCACATGGGCCGGGTGGACGCCCTACTGGGCCCCCAACACGCCGACTTTGCGGCCTTGTGCGATCTGCTCGGCCAGCCCGGCATGCATGTCAAGGTCAGTGGCATCGACCGCATCGACCCCAGCCCACCCTACACCGCCGGCTTGTTGTTGGCGCGCTGCTTGGTCGAGCGCTTTCCCACCCAATGCGTGTGGGGCACCGACTGGCCCCATCCCAACCACACCCACGTGCCCGACGATGGCGCTTTGGTCAATGCCATTTGGCAAATGGCCCCCGATGCAGAACTGCGCCAGCGGGTGCTGGTGGACAACCCCCAGGCCTTGTACCGTTTTGCCAACCACTGAAAAGTTTTTTTGATGGCACGTTTTATCAACAAAGTGGTGGTGGTCAGCGGTGCGGGCTCGGTCGGTCCTGGCTGGGGCAATGGCCGCGCCATTGCGGTGCAAATGGTCGAAGAAGGGGCCCATGTGCTGGCCTTAGATCGCGAACTGGCCCGCATGGACGAAACCTTGTCCTTGGCACAAAAGGCCGCCCTGACCAGTCGGGGCAGCATCGAGGCCATGGCCTGCGATGTCACTATGTCAGAAGCCATCAAGGCCTGCGTTGACCACGCCATGGCCCGTTGGGGTCGCATCGATGTGCTGGTCAACAACGTCGGCGGCTCGGCCGCTGGGGGGCCGGTGGAGATGAGTGAGGCGGTGTGGGACGCGCAAATTGACCACAACCTCAAAAGCGTTTTTTTGGGCTGCAAACATGTGCTGCCCATCATGGCGGCCCAAGGTGCGGGGGCGATTGTCAACATCGCCTCCACGTCTGGCATGCGCTGGACCGGCGCGGCCCAAGTGGCCTATGCCGCCACCAAGGCGGGCGTGATCCAGTTGGGCAAAGTCGTGGCCGTGCAATATGCCAAACAAGGCATTCGGGTCAACACCGTCGTGCCTGGGCAGTTGCACACACCGATGGTGGAAACGCGATTGGCTGGTCAGCGCGCGGGCGGCGATGTGCAATCTTTGTTGCAAGCACGCCAGGCCCGCATCCCCCTGCCCTTCATGGGCGATGGCCGCGACACAGCCCGCGCCGTTTTGTTTTTGGCCAGCGACGAGGCACGCTTCATCACCGGCTCAGAAATCGTCGTTGACGGCGGCATGTCGGTGCGCTGTGACTGACGCTGACCCCAACCCCTTTGACACAAACCCCACGGAGACCATGATGATCATTAGCACCCGCTTCAAGCGATGGACCACCTTTGCCCTGTTGGCTTGGTTCAGTCTGGGCACCGCCGCCTGGGCACAAACCAAGGTCACGCGACTGCTTGTGGCCTTCCCGCCCGGCGGTCCAGTGGACTTCATCGCCCGCACCATCAGCGAGCAATTGGGCAAGGAGTTGGGCCAAACCGTGGTGGTGGAAAACCGAGCCGGCGCCAACGGCGCCATTGCGGCTGAGGCCTTGCTCAAAGCACCCGCGGACGGTCAAATGCTGTGGCTGTCCAGCGTGGGCGCCATCTCCATCAACCCAGGTCTGTACCCCAACTTGCCCTACGACCCGGTGCGCGACCTGGCAGCGGTATCGCTGGTGGTCAACAACGTTGAGATGCTGGTGGTGCACCCCAACCACCCGGCCAACAACCCGCAAGAGTTCATTGCTGTGGCCAAACAAAAGCGCGTCACCATGGCTTCCTCAGGCACCGGCAGCGTGCCCCACTTGGCCATGGAACTGTTGGCCGATGCCACCAAAACCGACTTGGTTCATGTGCCCTACAAGGGCGCCGCACCGGCCATCACCGATGTCATGGCCGGCCATGTGGACGGTTTTTTTGGTGACATCCCCGGCCTGATCGGGCACATCAAGAGCGGCAAACTCAAGCCCGTGGCATTGGCATCCACGCGCCGCCACCCCTTGTTTCCCGACGTCAAAACATTCCAAGAAACCGGTGTGCCAGGTGTCGACTCCGACAACTGGTACGCCTTGTTTGCCCACAAAGGCACACCCAGCGCCGATATTGATCGCATCAACCAAGCCCTGCGCCGCACCTTGGCCCATGAAGCCGTGCGCGCCAAAATTGTGGCCTCGGGTGCCGAGCCTGCTGGCAACAGCCCACTTGAATTGAGCAACTTGGTCAAGGCCGACTTGACCAAATGGACCCGGGTCATCCGCGACAAAAAAATCAAGGCCGATTGAGCATGGTCTTGACCGACTGTTTGTTGTTGCGCGTACCGGCCGATTTGGCCGCGCGCGATTGGGCCAGCTGGGCGTATGCTGCCCTGACACCCGTACCCCATCAAGTGCGCGTGACCTGCACCCCCCAAGATGAAGACGCGCAAGGCTTGACCCATGTGTATGTCCACTTTGAACATGCGTTCATGATGGGCTCAGACCAAAGCGCCGCATGGGAAGCCAGCCTATCGCAATGGGCCGGGGTGGCAGCCCAGGCCTCGCGTTTGCAATTGGTGCTCGACTGCCCCTGCGCCAACCCCGAAGACAAGATCAGCACCCATTACACGGTGCAAACCGATCCTGCACCCGGTTGGGAGGAAGAAATTTCTCAGTGGTATGCCCAAGAACACATGCCCGGCTTGGCGATGGTCAATGGCTGTGTGCGCGCCCAGCGCTACATCAACCACGACCACGGCCCGCGCTCTTTTGCGGGCTATGACTTGACTGCGCCAGAGGTGATGGGCTCACCCGATTGGCTGGCGGTGCGCGCCAGTGATTGGAGCAGCCGCTGTCGCCCCCACTTCACCAACACCCGCCGCACTTTTTTTCAATCCATTCACACTTTGCTTGGAGCCGCACCATGACCGAACGATTTGCCCTGCGCAGCTACGAAGAACTGCCCCCCGAGGTTCGCCCCTTGGCCGACGATATTTTGAAAATCTCCAGCGCCGGGCTGGGCGGGCCGTACAACGCCTTGATGCGCAGCCCTGAAATGGCACGGCGCTGCTTTGACCTGCTGGACTACTTGCGCTTCAAAACATCGGTGCCCAAAGCCCTGAATGAATTCGCCATCTTGATCCAAGCCAGGGTGTCGAATGCACAGTACGAATGGTGGGCGCACGAGCCGATTGCGATTCGCGCTGGCTTGCCCCAGCACATCGCCGACGATTTGCGCCAATGCCAGCGCCCCCAAAGCATGGACGAAACCCAAGCACTGGTTTATGACTTTTGCATCCAACTCACCCTGAACCACCAGGTCAACGATGCCTTGTGGCAAAAAGCCATGCAACTCTTGGGCGAGCAACAGGTCATCGACTTGATTGTGTTGTCGGGCACTTACACCATGGTGTCGATGTTGCTCAATGCCACCCAAGTTGGCATTCCCAACCAAGGGCAACCCCCTTTGGAAGTCCTCAGCCCAGAGACCATCCGCCAGCGCCTATTGGCTTGAGCAATTGACTGGTTAACTCCCCATTCCTGAACAACGAAAGTTAACGATGAACACCCTTTTGAATTTGAACTTCGCCTGGCGCCACAGCCTCTTGTCTGCGATGTGCGCTGGACTGATGTCGGCCTCGGGCAGCGCTGCGGCTGCTGAGGGTGACTACCCCACCAAACCCGTGAGCATCATCGTGGCGTATGCGCCTGGTGGCCAAGGAGACAGCTTTGCCCGATTGGTCAGCGAGCGGCTGACCGCGGTGTACAAACAAACCGTTTTGGTGGACAACAAGCCTGGCGTCTCTGGCACCGTGGGCACGCGTTTGGCGGTCAAAGCCCGCAACGATGGCTACACCTTGTTTTTGGGCCAAACCGGCGAGATTGCGGTCAACCGGGTGCTGATGAAGGACCTGGGCTACGACCCGCTCAAAGACATGATTCCCGTGGTGCTGATTGGCAATGCGCCCCTGGTGTTGTTGGCCCCTGTGGATGCACCCTATAACTCCCTGAATGAAATGCTGCAACAAGCCCGCGCCAAACCGGGCGAGTTCAGTTTTGCATCGGTGGGTGCGGGCACGCCGGGCCATTTGGCCGCAGTGGCTTTATCGGTGGGCGCCAAGCTCAACATGGTGCATGTGCCCTACAAAGGCGTGGGCCCGCTGATGGCCGACTTGATGGGCAACCGCATCCAACTGTTTTTCAGCAGCGCATCGGCAGCTTTGCCGCAGATCAAAGGCGGCAAACTCAAAGCCCTGGCCGTGACCACACCCCAGCGCATGAACTCCTTGCCCCAAGTGCCCACGGTGGCTGAAGTGGCCATCCCTGGCTTTAGCTATTCCCTGTGGGGCGGTTTGTTTGCGCCTGCCGACACACCGGCGGCCGTGGTGCAAAGCCTGAACAAAGAGGTCAATGCCATCATGTCCAGCCCAGATATCCGCACACGGTTTGAAACCGATAACTTGAACGTACCGCGCAACACGCCGGCTGAGTTTGCAGAATATGTGCGCAGCGAGGCGGTCAAGTTTGAAAAACTGGTCAAGGACGCCAACCTCAAAGCCGAGTGAATGGACATGAACATCGTCATCATCCCCGGCGACGGCATTGGCCCCGAGACCATGCAGGTCAGTGTTGAGTCGCTGGACACCGTCAATACCCAGTTTGGGCTGGGCTTGCAACTCAGCCACGACATCGCAGGCCATGACAGCTTGCGCCAACACGGTGCCACGGTCACGCAGGCTTTGCTGGACAAAGTCAAAGCTGCCGATGGCCTGTTGCTGGGCCCCATGGCCACTTACGACTTCAAAGACGAGTCCAAGGGCGAGATCAACCCGTCCAAGTTTTTTCGCAAAAACCTCGATCTGTACGCCAACATTCGGCCCGCCAAAACCTATGCCGGCATCAAAACCCTGACCGGTCCTTTTGACCTGGTGGTGGTGCGTGAGAACACCGAGGGGTTTTATGCCGACCGCAACATGGCCTTGGGACACAGCGAAATTTTGGTCACAGACGATGTCGCCATCTCGATGCGCCGCATCACCCGTGTGTGCTGCGAGCGCATTGCCCGAAGCGCATTTGAATTGGCGCGTTTGCGCCAAAAGCGGCTCACCTTGGTGCACAAAGCCAATGTGCTGCGCATCACGGATGGCTTGTTCTTGCAAGCCTGTGCCGATGTGGGCCAAGACTTTCCCGATGTGGCGGTGGACGACTTCATTGTTGACGCCATGATGGCGCATGTGGTGCGCGCACCGGAGAAATTTGACGTCATTGTCACCACCAATATGTTTGGCGACATCTTGTCTGACCTCACCGCCGAGTTGTCGGGCAGTTTGGGCTTGGGTGGCTCCTTGAACGCGGGTGCCCACCATGCCATGGGCCAGGCCGCCCACGGCTCTGCGCCTGACATTGCTGGGCAAAACATTGCCAACCCCTTTTCCCAAGTCTTGTCTGCCGCCATGCTGTTGGCTTGGCATGCTTCGCGCCACAACCAACCCCATTTTTGGGCTGCGTCGCAAGCCATGGAAAAAGCCGTCAGCGACTGCGTGGCCGCGGGTGAATGCACCCGCGATATTGGCGGCCAATTGGGTACCCGTGAAACCGGCCTAGCCCTGAAACGCCGCTTGCAAGCCGCTTGACGGCACCCTCTTCCCCTTTTTTTCTGCACCCCAACCCATTTCCCACTTGAAGGCATCTATGTCCAGTGCACCCTCTGAAGAACTTTTGCACGCCATGGTGATGCGTGAGATGCAACAAGGCATTCGCCGCGATGGCTTGTGGGCCCAGGCCCTGGTTGAAACCGAAGGCGACCCCCAAAAAGCCCAAGCGGCTTACATCCGCCTGCGGGTGGTCACCTTGCGACAAGAAACCACGGGCTTGCTGGTGCAAAAAATCAAGGGCGCGGTGGCCGAGCAGTTTCGCCCGCCACCCGACTTCAAATCGTCACGCGACATCTAAATCTTTTTCATGCCATTTCCACGCGAGTTGAGCCAAAAAAATATCTGCCAACGCCTTGTTCGGGCATAAAATAAGGTCCGTCTAGATTTCAGATGGGCGGAAAAGTGATCACAAATTGGCGTTGGGTATTTTTGGCTTCGGCCTTGACGTTGAACTCGGCATGGGCTGAAAACTGCGATAAAAAGCCCACCAAAGACATGCGGCTGATGTGTGAAGCCGCAGAGCAAAACAACCCCCGTTTTTGCGAAGAAATCTCTTCCAATGACCAGCGCCTTTATTGCAAGGCGCGCATTCAGCCCAACTCCTACACCTGCGAAAAAATCACTTCCACCAGCATCCGCTTTGATTGCCTGTCGTATGTCAAAGCCAAGCAATTCAATTTGATTTGGTCTTTCAACAGCAGCAAGCCCAAAAACTGAAACACCGACCACAGGGGCAGGCAAACCCCAGCCCAATGGCCCATTTTCTTGTGGGAAGATTTCCCTCTTCAATGCCCACCCTGGCATGTTTCACAAGAGAGGACACATATGCGGGTCAAAGGTCAATCCATTTTGGTCACTGGTGCTGGCAACGGCATTGGTGAAGGCATTGCCAAGCGCTTGGCCGAAGAAGGTGCTGTGGTCACCATCAACGATATCGATGCCCAACGTGCCGATCGCGTGTGCCAAGACATCAAAGCCCGTGGCGGCCAAGCATGGGCCTGTGCCGGAGACGTCACCCGCAGTGCTGATTGGGCGCACATGGTGGACTTTGCCAAGTCCCAGGGCAAAGGCTTGAATGGCGTGGTCAACAATGCCGGCTGGACGCACCGCAACCGCCCGGCGCTGGAAGTGTCTGAGGCTGAGTTTGACCAGGTCTTTGCCATCAATGTCAAAAGCATTTACCTCTCCACCATCCATGCTGTGCCGGTTTTTCGCCAGCAAGGCGGGGGATGGTTCATCAACATCGCGTCCACCGCAGGGGTGCGCCCGCGCCCTGGCCTGACTTGGTACAACGGCTCCAAAGGGGCGGTCATCACCACCAGCAAATCGCTGGCCGCCGAACTCGGCCCCGACCGCATCCGCGTCAATTGCATCAACCCGGTGTTCAACCCCGACACGGGATTGTCGGCAGAGTTTGCAGGCGGCCCTGTCGACGAAGCCCGGCGTCAAAAGTTTTTGAGCACCATTCCACTGGGGCGGTTTTCAACCGCCGCAGATGTGGCCAATGCGGCCTTGTACTTGGCCAGTGACGAAGCCGCATTCATCAGCGGCGTGTGCATCGAGGTCGATGGGGCTCGCTGCGTTTGATCAAGCCTGTGGAATGGGCGTCGATTGCCAAGAGGCCATTTGCCAACCGGCACTGCGCTTGACCCAGACCTGCAAGTAGCGGCTCATCACCACTTTGGCTGTGCCGCTGACTTCAACCTCAATGCGCGCGTCCCCGTTGACCAGCACCACATCCCCGATCACGCGCATTTCGCGTTGCAAGGTCGTCAGGGCGCGATAGGTGTAATGGCCACTGGTCAATTTGGCCAGGTATTGCTGCTTGTTCTCCAACACAGCGCTGGAGTGCACGTAGCGCAAATCTTCTGCGATCATGGGCTCTAGGCCAGCAAAATCGCGGGCCAATATGCATTCGGCACGCTTGGCGTCCAAGGCTTCAATGTGGGCAATGGTGTCTTTGTCGCTCATTTTTTCTCCTGGGTAAAAGTGCATTGTGACAGTGGTGGTCACCCTCGTCTGTCGCCGACTTCAAACAATGGCATTTGGCGTCGCTGCAACAAATGTTCAGCCACAAACTGCCACAGCAAGGGGTGGTGTGCATTTTCGTGCCATTGGCTTTGCATCACCTTTTTGGTGTACCAATGGGCTTGGCTCTCCAAATGGCAACCCACCAAACCCAGGTTGTCTTGCACGATGGCCATGGGGTCGCCGTTGGCATACGTGGCAATGGTTTCAAAACGCCCCCCGACAAAGGTCGGACCATCGTAAAAATACATGCGCTCAGGCCGATCGTGCCACAGCACTGGCGCCGTGGTGCCATAAGACGCACGGATATCTGCCTGGGGTCGTTTGATGTATTGCACTGCACGGGTGCCCTTGAGAAAGTCAAAGTAATAGGCGTCTGCCCAATAAGCGCCCATGCAAATTCCCAGGTACTTGCCACCGCGCTGCATGAAGGCCCGAATCTCTGTCAAGTTGGGCTTGAGCACATGGCGAAACGCCGTGGCTTCCCCATCACCGCCCGGGAACACCACCACATCCACATCGTCAAAAAAACCATTCAGCACTTTGTGCTTGGTGAACAGCTTGATGCGGGCCATGGGCGAGAAAGCGGCCATCACCCCATTGACAGAATCGGTCGAGCACGTGGGTTGGTGCAGGAAAACGGCGATGGTTTTTGTCATTTGCTTGGAGTACACGTTTTGTTTGCAAATTAAAAAAACGGCAGGCTGGCCAGTGGCAACCCCGGAAATAGAGATCAATCCAACTTGATACCCGCCTCGCGGATCACTTGGCCAAAGCGCTTGAAGTCATGGGCGATCACCGCACCAAATTCCTCGCGAATTTCGCTGCGGGGCTCATACCCCATGGCGGTCAAGCGCTCCTTGACTTCGGGCATGGCCATCACCTGGGCCAACTCCTGGCTCAATTTGTTCACCACCTCTGGCGGTGTGCCAGCGGCCACCACCACACCGTTCCAAGACTCGTATTCAAACTGCGGCATATTGAGCCCCTTGAGCTCAGAGACGGTGGGCACATCGGGCAAATTGGGGTTGCGTTTTTTGCCTGTCCAGGCCAGGGCTTTGAGTTTGCCCGCCCGGATGTTGGGCAAGGGGCCGACCAAGCTGTCAAAGACCAGGTTGATTTCACCACCCAAAATGGCCAAGGTCATGGGTGCATTGCCCTTGTAGGGCACATGCAGCAATTTGATGCCCGCTTGGTGGCTGAACAACTCGGCGCCCATGTGCAAGGGGCCACCGCTGCCCGATGAGCCATAGCTGATTTTGCTGGGGTTGGCCTTGGCTTGGCTGACCAAGTCTTGCAAATTATTCGCACTTACAGAGGGGTGCGCCGCGATCACCAAGGCATAAGACGCGATCAACCCAATCGGGGCAAAGTCTTTGATCGGGTCCCACCCCAAACGCGCCAAGTGCGGTTGGATTGACATGCCGCTGGTGGCCAGCAACATCGTGTAACCATCTTTGGGGGATCGGGCCACAAACTCGGTGCCGATGTTGCCGCCCGCGCCCGGCTTGGTCTCCACCACCACGGCCTGTCCCAAGCGATCGGACAACTTTTGCGCAATCAACCGAGCCGTCGACTCTGCACCACCCCCAGGAGGGAACGGGACAATGAACTTGACAGGTTTGCTTGGGAAGGCCTGCGCCCCGGCCAATCCCGCAAGCAAAGCCAAGGCCATTGCTGTGAAAAAACGTTTGACTGGCCACATGTCACTCCCCTTTCAAGGGAATCAAAATTTCATTGCGTCGATTCCAAGGCAAGGTAAACGGATCGTTATATCGTGCCAGTTGGGGGCGATCGTGAAACGCCAGGTTGTTGCGGCCCAACCAGTCTTTGAGCAATTGGGTCTGGCTCTCGATGCTGGCAGCGGTGGTGAGTCCACTGAAACGCACCGCGGCCATGCGTTGTGCAGGCAACTCCCGCAATTGCACGCTGGCATCGACAGGTTTGGGCAAGCTGCCCAAGGCCATGCCCTGGGGCATGACGAAATGCATTCGCCACTGCTGGTTTTGCGCTTCCATGGTCACGGGTGCGGTCATGGCGATTTTTTCACTCTCGCCCTTGGCGTTTTGATTTTTCCCAAAAATGTAGCCAGCTACCCGGCGAAACCCTAGGCTGCCAGCGACATCAAAGTCGCCCTCGATGACGGTTTCTGCCACCGTCAATACACCGTAATCGCGCACTTCAAAAGGTGGCTCGTTTTTCACCAAGCTGTAGGGGGGTTCATTGACGCTTTGTGCCATGCTGGGGCCGATCAAACCCAAGAACAAAAAGGCAAACCACAACAGGACTTTGGGGGACATGGGTGGGGGTGCTTTCTCAAAATATCTGTGAAGGGGTGGTTGCGCCTCATTCTAAAGAGTGTCGGTGCCCCATGGGACTGTCCAAGGCAGGCTTTGCCATAAAGCCTGTCCCACTGGCATTGCCTAAGGGCCTCAAGACACCTTGGTTGGGGCCGATACTTACAAAGGCCAATCATTTACCCAAATGACCTACAAAAACCACCCACCAGCGCTGTACACCGGGGATAACTGCCTTTTGCATGGCTCCGTCCACCCTCATCCGCCACAGCCACTCAAGGATGTCACATGAAGAAAAATGTTGCCTGGGTCCTGGCCTCCTTGGCCTTGGCTGCACAAGCGCAAATGGCGAGCTACGAGACCGCCTGGGGCGCTGCGGCGGTCAATCGCATTCACACCGAGCGCAGCGACAACCTGTCTGTGAATGGCCTGGTGATGAGCGCCACCCACCATTTCACGCCGGTCAAAATGGGTCTGGGCCAACCTTTTGGCGAGCAGGCCTGGCTGCAAAAAGCCAGCCACATCTATGTCAGCCACACCCCCGCCAGCATCCAGCAAAAAGATGTCGTCAACGCGCGTCAAGACCAGGGGAAATTCGGCACCAAAATTTACAGCGGCCCGGTGGTCAGTGAGATCGAGTTCGAGAGCCAAGTCAGCTCCGGTACCTTTTACACATTTGCGCCGATGCGCTTGGTGGGCCAAAACACCGAGGCTCAGCGGGTCAGCTTGGGCTATTTTGTCGGGCCCAGTGCCACTGTGAGCATGGTGCGGGCCAGCAGCAAAACCACCACCAACACCAACTTCAGTTACACCGGCAGCTACTACGAGGCCTTGACCAGCACCTCCCTGGCTTTTCACGGTGTCGTGCCGCTGTCCAGCAACAGCTCCTTGGTGTTGGACGGTGCGATCAGCAAAAGCGACTACAGCAGCAGCCTCAATCAAACCAACTTTCAACAAGAGTTGGGCTTCAAGTATTACCCGCTGAACACCCTTTACGTTGGCCTGAATTACAAGCGAGACATGGGTGAAGACAAAACCTCAGAGCGGCGCATCACCAGCGTGAGCAGCGGCATGATGGTTCACCCCCGCTGGAACATCCACATGGGCTTGGTCAAGTCGGTGGGGGACGGGTACAACTACAACAATTACCAAATCAATACCGTGGGTGCTGAATACCGCATGTGATTGCCCCTGAGGTTTGCACACAGGGGCAATGGCGCATCCAAAGCAAAAAGTGGTGTTGATGAACGACCAAATCCCCACCATGCTGGACTTTTACTGCATTTGACGGCTGGCCTTTGCCCGGCCAGCCCCCTCAACGCCGCACGCCTGGCGCAATGGCGGCGGCGGCATCCCAGGTTTGGTCAAACCATGGGTCGCCGGACAAGTAGGCTTGCAACATGGGCAAGGCGTCCAAGCCCCAAAAGACCTTGTAGTCCACACACAGGCTGGGCACACCAAACACGCCACGCGCAATCGCCTCGTCGGTGTTGGCCTTGAGTTGCTGCTTGACCTCGGGCGCGTCGGGCCCCATGCGCGGGGCCAAATGCGCTGCCAAGGCCTGCCCACGCGCCGCGTCGTCTGCCACCCCACCGCCGCGCCACACATGGTGGAAAACGGTTTCGACCACCGCATGAGGGGTTTCACCCGCATGGCTGCAAGCCAGAGCCAGGCGCAACAAAGACAAGGGGTTGAACGGGTGGGCGTGGGGCAAATCCAAGGGCACGCCAAGCTGTTGGGCTTGCCACAACACCTGGCGATACGTCCACTCGCGCTTGCCAGCAATCTCCGCCGGGCCCAATTGCCCATGGTGCTTGAGCATCGCAGCAAACAACACGGGCTTGTACAACACGCGGTGCGGCAACGCTTTCAGGCTGCGCGGCAAAGCCTCAAACGCCAAATAGGCGTAGGGCGAAATGAAGTCCAGGTAGAAAGTGATGGTTTTCATGGGGACCCAGTCGGGAGAGATGCCTAACTGTTGGCGGAAGCGGTGAGATTCGAACTCACGAACGGTTGCCCGTTGCCGGTTTTCAAGACCGGTGCAATCGACCACTCTGCCACGCTTCCTATGGGCCAATGAGCGCGCATTGTAAGGGGGCTGCGGGCTGCTTCGGGCCGGGGGTGGCGCTGCGCTTAACATCCGGGGTCGGCAGCAGCGGCCAACACCTGCGCCGATTGCCACCAACCCCATGGAGACCGCATGACCACCTTGACCCTGACACGCCGATGCGTGACCCCGATGCTGCTTGGCTTGGCCTTGTGCGCCAGCCTTTCGCCCTTGATGGCGCAAACCAAAATTCCGCTGCGCATTTCCACACCAGCGGTGCCCGATGACTGGCACGCGAAGATGTGGACGGTGTTCAAAGAGTCTTTGGACAAAGCCGCACCCAATCAGTTTGATGTGCAAATTCACCTCAATGCCTCTTTGTTCAAGCAAGGGGCAGAGCCTGCCGCCATGGCGCGCGGTAACCTGGAATTGACCACGGTGTCGGCGTTTGACATGGCCAAACTGGTGCCCGAGTTTTCGATCTTCACCGCTGGCTACATCGTGCGCGACCCACAGCACCAGCAAAAGGTTTTCAACGGTCCGATTGGTGACGAGTTGTTCAAAGCGGTGGCCGACAAGATGGAGATCACCGTGCTGTCCACGGCATACCTGGGCACTCGGCAAGTGAACCTGCGCGAAGCGCGCAATGTGCGCACCCCCGCCGACCTCAAAGGCATCAAGCTGCGCATGCCAGGCTCCAAAGAGTGGTTGTTTTTGGGGGAGACTTTGGGTGCTACCGCCACCCCGCTGGCTTTTGGTGAGGTGTACATGGGCCTGAAAACCGGCACCATCGATGGCCAAGACAACCCCTTGCCCACTGTGCGCGCTGCCAAGTTTTACGAGGTGACAAAACAACTGGTGTTGACCAACCATTTGGTGGACAGCTTGTTCATCGCCATCGCCAGCAAAACCTGGAACGGCATGACAGCGGCCCAAAAGCAAGCGGTCAAGACCGCTGCCCAAGCGGCAGCCACCTTTAACAATGACAACCGCATCAAAGAAGAAGCGCAAATCATCGACTTCTTCAAGCAGCAAGGCCTGCAAGTGAGCACACCGGATGTTGAGGCCTTTCGCAAGTCGGTGCAAGACGCCTATGCCAAAAGCGACTACGCCAAGGTGTGGACCAAGGGCATGCTGGAACGCATCAACAACACCCGCTGACGCATGAAAGCCCTGGCACGCGCCGCCCAGCACCTGGGGGGCGCTGTTTTTTTGGCGCTGTTTGGGGTGTTCATCGTCCAAATCACAGCCCGCTTTTTGTTTGCCAAACCCTTGCCGTGGACGGATGAATTGGCGGTGGTGCTGTACCTGTGGGCCATTTTGTGGGCCTGCGCCTTCATGGTGCCTGAGCGCGAGCATGTGGTGTTTGACCTGGTGTGGAACCATGCCGGTCGGCGCACGCGCCAAGCCATGCGGGTGCTGGGCCACAGCATGATCGGTGGCTTGGCTTTACTGGCCTTGCCCGCCAGCTGGGACTATGTGCACTTCATGCGCCGCGAGGGAACGCCCGTGTTGGGTTGGTCGTTTCAATGGGTGTTTTTTCCGTTTGTGTTGTTGTTGCTGGCCTTGGTGCTGCGCAGCCTGTGGGCCATTGCCCAGGCTTTGCGCGGCCAGGGTTTGGATGAAGGCGCGCCCACGCCATGAGCACCGCCCTGATGGCCATGGCGGGCGTGGTGATCGTGGGCATGCTGCTGCGCATGCCGATTGGGTTTTCCATGCTGATGTCGGGCGTGGCCTATTTGTGGGTCAAAGGGCAAGACCTGGGGTTGGTGGCCGAACAGGTGAGCAATGGGCTCTACAACAGTTATGTGTTGCTGGCCGTACCGATGTTTGTGTTTGCCGCCAACTTGATGAATGCGGGCACGGTGAGCGAGCGCATTTTTGACTTTTGCCGGGTGTTGGTGGGGCGCATGCGCGGCGGCTTGGCGCAAGTGGACATTTTGGTCAGCGTGGTGTTTTCGGGCATGAGTGGCAGTGCCATAGCCGATGCCGCTGGACCTGGGCTGGTGACGATTCGCCAAATGTTGGCCAAGCCCGAGTACCCGCGCGGCTTTGCCGGTGCCGTGGTGGTGGCCAGCGCCACATTGGGGCCCATCATTCCGCCGTCGATCCCCATGGTGATTTATGCCTTGGTGTCGGGCGCTTCGGTGGGGGCCTTGTTTTTGGGTGGCCTGCTGCCGGGTTTGTGCATGACGCTGTTGATGATGGCGGTGGTGCACTTCATCGCCACCCGGCGCAACATGCCGCGTGAAGCCCCTGTGCCCCGGGCCATGTGGCCTACTATCATCGCGCGCGGCGCTCTGCCCTTGTCCATGCCGGTCGTGTTGCTCGGGGGCATTTACTCGGGTGCTTTCACACCCACAGAAGCGGCGGCGGTGGCGGCCCTGCATGCGCTGGTGCTGTCGGCCTGGGTGTTCAAGGCGTTGAGCTGGAGAAGCTTTTGGGGCGTGGTGCTGGAGTCCGCTCGCGCCAGCGCGGTAATCACCATCATCTTGGCCGGCTCCTTCATGCTCAACTACGCCTTCACCGCCGAAGGCGTGCCCCAGGCCATGGCGCAATGGGTCGATGGTTTGCATTTGAGCCGCTTGCAGTTTTTGTTGATGGTCAATGTCTTGTTTTTGGTTCTGGGCTGCTTTTTGGATGTGTCGGTGCTGCTGCTGGTGTTTGTTCCGATGCTGCTGCCAGCGGCCAAATTGTTGGGCGTGGATTTGGTGCACTTTGGGGTGCTGGTGGTGCTCAACATGATGATTGGCCTGATCCACCCGCCCTTTGGCATGCTCTTGTTTGTGACCAAGGCCCTGACCGGCATCCCGATTGGCGAGATGGTGCGCGAGGGTTGGCTGTTTTTGGTGATGCTGCTGGGCCTGTTGCTGTGCATCACCTTGTTTCCTGAGATCGTTTTGTGGTTGCCCCATGCCATGGGCTACACCACCGCATAAAAAACTGGCTTGCCAGCCACTGATTTTTTTGGAGCCTGCGATGAAACCCTTGACTTGCTTTGACCTGAACATCCAAGACCACATTGCCCACTTGGTGCTCAACCGGCCCCAAGCGCTCAACACCTTGGATTTGGTGTTTTGGCGAGAGCTGGACGATGTGTTGCAGGATTTGCACCAAGGCAACCAAGCCCGTGTGTTGGTGATCAGCAGCACCGGCAAACACTTTAGCGCTGGCATGTCGCTGGACGTGTTTGGCAGTTCGGTCACCATGGATGACCAAAGCCCTGAAGGCCGCGCCGCGATTGCCGATTTATTGGCCGGCTTGCAAGCCACTTTCACCCGTTTGGAAAATCTGCGCATTCCGGTCATCGTGGCCTTGCATGGCGGCTGCATTGGGGGTGCGGTCGATATGGTCACAGCCGCCTGTTTGCGCTACGCCAGTGCCGACACGTTTTTTTGCATCCAAGAAATCAACATTGGCATGGTGGCCGACGTGGGCACTTTGCAGCGTTTGCCCAAGCTCATGCCCATGGCGGTGGTCAAAGAGTTGGCCTACACCGGCCGGCGCATGAACGCCGACAAGGCCTTGCAGCATGGCTTGGTGAATGAAATCTGCGCCGATCAAGCCAGCACGCTGGCAGCGGCCATGCTGGCCGCTCAAGAGATTGCCAGCAAGCCACCGATTGCCATTTGGGGAACCAAGCAAGCCCTGCACTATGCACGCGACCACAGCACCACCGATGCACTGCAACAAATGGGTTGGTTGCAAAGTGGCATTTGGAGCAACGCCCACGTGCAAGAGGCCATTGCGGCTTTTCAGAGCAAACGATCGGGCAATTTCCCCGCCTTGGCAGCGCTGCAATCGTTCAAAGATTGAGGTCGGTCACTGACGCGCTGTGCGAACTGAAGGCGGCAACACCCCCGGGTGGCTGCTGCGCCAAGGGTTGATGTCCACCCCACCACGGCGGGTGTAGCGGGCATACACACTCAGCCGAGAGGGTTTGCAGTGGGTCCAAATGTCCATGAAGATGCGCTCCACGCAATGCTCATGAAATTCATTGTGGTTGCGAAAGCTCACCAGGTATTGCAACAAACCGCCTTGCTCTATTTGTGGCCCGCTGTAGCTGATGCGCACACTGCCCCAATCGGGCTGACCGGTCACCAGGCAATTGCTTTTGAGCAAATTGCTGGTCAAGGTTTCGGTGACGGGGTTTTCATGGTCGGCACAACGCAGCAAGTCTGGGGCGGGTTGGTAGAGGTCGCAATCGATGTCCAATCGGTCCAGGCTCAGGCCATCCAATTCTTGAATGGGCTCTTTGTCAAACTGTTCCGGCAGAACCAAAACCACGCCCACGCTGGCACGAACGGCGCCGCCATTCCAAACCGAGGCAGACAAGTCGCTCTCCAAGCGCTCGCGCACGGCGGCCGCATCGGCAAAGCGGGTGTTGTTGAAGCTGTTGAGGTAGAGCTTGAGCGATTTGCTCTCCACCAAATGGGTGCTCTCGGAGGGCACCACCATGCGTGCCATGGCGATTTGTGGCTTGCCACGCATATTGAGCCAACTCAGCTCGTAAGCGGTCCATAAATCGGCACCCACAAACACTGGCCTGTCGCCCACCCCAATGGTTTGGCGTTGGGTGGCACGGGGCAAGGGGTAGAGCAAGCTGGGCGTGTACTGGTCCACATAAGTGGACGCTTTACCCAACTGCGAATGTTCAGGGATGTTCATGCAAAAAAGGAATCAGCGCGTCGGTGATGGATTGGACCACGGGTGGCGGCAGGTCGTGGCCCATGCCGTCCACACCGATCATGCGCGCACCGGGGATGCGCCGCGCCGTGTCTTCACCGCACGCATAGGGCACCAAGGGGTCGGCCTTGCCATGGATCACCAGCGTGGGCGCGGTGATGCGGTGCAATTGGTTCGCCCGCTCGGTATCGGTCATCACCGCATGCATTTGGCGAGCAATGCCATCGGGGCGGTAACTGCGCTCCACACTGGCCGTGATCAGCGTTTTGAGCAGGCCAGCGTCGGGAGGGTAAGCGGGGCTGGACACGGCGCTCAAAAATTTCAGGGTGTGGTCCACAGCGCCCTCCAAGCCCGGCCGGGCAGGCTTGCCCAGCAACAGTTGCATCACTTTGGCATCGGGCATGGGCAAATCGGGTGCGCCGCTGCTGCTCATGATGCTGCACAAGCTGGCCACCCGTTCGGGCGCTTGCAAGGCCAAACGCTGGGCAATCATGCCGCCCATGCTCATACCCACCACATGGGCGCGGTTGATGTGCAAGGCATCGAGCAGGCCCAGGGCATCCAAGGCCATGTCTTGCACACTGTAGGCAGGCTCTGAGGGAAAGCCGAAATGGCTGCGAAACCCCTGCCACAACAAATTGGGCACGCCGGCATGGGCAAAACGGGTGGATAAACCGGCGTCGCGGTTGTCAAAGCGAATGATCCGAAAACCCGCATGGCGCAAAGCCCGCACCAAGCCCGGCGGCCATGAAATCAACTGCATGCCCATGCCCATGATGAGCAAGACCACCGGACGGTCTGTTTCACCGCTGTCTTCGAGCTCGATTTCGATGCGGTTGGCGGCAATGCGCATGGTCCCTCGGCCCCGGCTCAAGCCAATGTGTTGCGGCGAAACACCAAGGTATCTTCGTTGGATGCGTCAGGTGCAAACCCATAGCCTTCCAAGTTAAAACCTTGCAAAGCATCAGGCGTTTTGACTTGGTGCTGAATGGCGTAACGCGCCATCAAACCCCGCGCACGTTTGGCAAAAAAGCTGATGATTTTGTATTGCCCGTTTTTGAAGTCTTGGAACACGCAGTCAATCACCCGCGCTTGCAAGACCTTGCGGTCCACCGCTTTGAAATACTCTTGCGACGCCAAATTGACGATGACAGGGTCTTTGCTGGCTGAAAGTTGCTGGTTCAAATGCGCTGCAATTTGTGCGCCCCAAAACTGGTACAGATTGTTGGCCTTGCCGTGTTTGAGGGCTGTGCCCATCTCTAGCCGATAGGGTTGCATCAGGTCGAGGGGTCGCAGCACGCCGTACAACCCACTCAAGATGGCCACATGGTCTTGCGCCCATTGCAGCTCTTTGGGCTTCAAGCTTTTGGCGTCCAAGCCCTCGTACACATCGCCATTGAAGGCCAACACCGCTGGGCGGGCATTGGTCTCGGTGAATTGTGGCGACCAGGCTTTGTAGCGGTCCACATTGAGTTGGGCCAAGGCCTCGCTCAAGTCCATCAACTCGGCGATTTGCTTAGAGCTCTTCTTTTTGAGCGTTGAAATCAGCTCAGTGGACTGCGGGACGAACTGCGGTTCGCTGGCCTTGACTGGCGGCAAGGCGGACTCGTAGTCCAGGGATTTGGCGGGGGAGAGCAGGAATAGCATCCTGCGATTATTTCAAATCTCCAGCCAAGGATGCCAAAGCGTCTTCCGCGATCTGCGTGTGCGCCGGATAGTTGGTGTGGTCGCAACCCAATTTCGCTGCTGCACCGGCTTTGATGGCGGATTTGGTGGCCGCATCAAACTCAAAACGCACAAAGTGAACCGCTGAGGTTTTTTCGTCGTTTTCGCGGTCCAAGTCTTCGTCGGCAATCGCGTACACACGGGCATGGCCCTCGACCTCGATGAACATGCGGTCTTCCACCCCAATGAGCCGCGCCAACTCGCGTTTGCGTTCGTTCACATCGGGGTACTCGATGAGCATGGTGGCCTTCCAATTGCTGCCCTCTGGCACCAAGGGCGCATAGGCGTCAATCTCTTGTTGAATGCCCTCTTCTTCGAAGATTTTTTCAATCCGCAGCATCTCTTGGATTTGGTAACGAATCGTGGTTTCGCTTTCAAACTGCAAAGTGATGTGGTCGCCCAAATGCACCGAGCGCAATTTGCGGTGCGCCAGCACCTCGGCTTTGTGGTTCTTGCGAAATTTGCTGTAAGCCTCCAGGCTCATCAGGTTTTCAGCGGTGATGTGTCCGGTGATCTGCATAAATGGCTTTCAATTAATTGGAATCTGACCCCAATTACTTCAGTCCGTAGGCTTTGGCCACGAGGCTGAGGGGGTGTTGGAGTTCTGGAACGGCTTGGCCGCTGGCCTCAAAGCCTTGGGCGATGTGGTGGCCGCCCAGCGGGCAGTCGGAGCTGATGTAGTCGGGTTTGCTGCCATCCTTCATGGTGGCCATGGCTTTGACCACCGGCTTGCCAATCTTCATGGCGTAGGCATGGGTGGCTTTTTTCACGCCATAAGTGCCCGCATGCCCAGAACAACGCTCGATGGTGTTGATGGTGGTGTCGGGAATCATCTTGAGCATTTCTTCGGTTTTCTTGCCGATGTTTTGCACCCGACCATGGCAAGGAATTTGGTAGCTGATGTTGCCCAGGCTTTCAGGGAACTCGGTTTTCAGCAAGCCATCGCGCTTGCGTGCCATCAGGTATTCAAACGGGTCCCACATGTGTTCTTTGACCAATTGCGTCTCGGCATCATTGGGGTACATGAGCGGCAACTCTTGCTTGAACATCAAGGTGCAAGAAGGCACGGCGCTCAAAATGGCGTAACCCTCACGCGCATATTTGGCGAGGATGGGTATGTTGATTTGCTTGTTCTCATCCACGGACTTCAAATCACCCAACTCAAGCTTGGGCATGCCACAGCATTTTTCTTTGGAAACCAACTCATAAGGGATGTCATTGTGGTCGAGGATTTTGAGCAAATCCATGCCAATGCCAGGCTCGTTGTAGTTGACGTAGCAA